>ENA-OPCV01001922-OPCV01001922.1-human-gut-metagenome-genome-assembly--contig:-NODE-1922-length-14078-cov-2.095843_pt1 | contig 14078 bp, 12 predicted proteins | sample MGYA00241257_ERZ501494 | MGnify/ENA primary metagenome ERZ501494 (study PRJEB25962, sample SAMEA2042618) | human gut metagenome | biome: human gut; feature: human-associated habitat; material: faeces...
TGGGGAGGGACATGCGGGCGTAGCCCTGTGCCAGCCGGTAAAGGGGCAGCGCATGGACCGGAACGCCGCAGCCGTCCACGGCCAACTGGACATCGGAGGTCTCTACGCCGCACATTTCAGCGAACACCGAGAGGATACGCTGCTGGACGGGGTGCTCCAAAGCAGTATAGCCTTCCAAAGACTCCCCTAAATGGCGGGCGGTGATGAGCATACCGGCGTGCTTTCCGGAGCAGTCGCAGTAGATGGGCGCCCGGGGGATGCCGGCGATCTTCAAGGCGTCCTCGGCGGGGACATACATGGGGTATTCCGACCCGCAGCACAGCTGATCGGGGGAGAGACCTGCCTTGTGCAGGATGCTCTCCACGGCCTTTACATGAAAGGGTTCTCCGTTGTGGGAGGAACAGATGACGGCCAGTTCCTGCGGGGTAATACCATAATGCTCCAGCGCACCGCTTTCTGCCACGGGGATCGCCTGAAGGGGCTTGGCGGAGGAGCGGGCAAACGTAAGACGCTCCGGATCACCGAGCTTCCAAAGGATCCGGCCTGTGTGATCCGTTACCGCGATATGTCCCCGGTGGATCTGATCCACCAGATCACCACGGTATTGATAAGCAATAACAGCCATAGCATATACCTCCGTTTCTTAGATCACAAAGTAGAAAAAGCGCAGCACATCACCGTAATCATCGGCATCAAAGGCCACGGTGGTGGGAGAGATGAGGCTGGCGCCGGGATAGTGGGAGCATCCATAGGCGTCATAATGGTGTACATAGGTGACCTCCACATGGAAGTGATCGGGAAGTACCGGAGGTGCGGCTGTTTTTGCCGCCGCCACAGCCTCGGCCATCATGCCCTCGATCTCCTCGCGGACAAGCTCCGGGGTCTTTGTCAGGACGCCGTAGCCGTGGCCGGATTTGGTTGGTACGGTCAGCAGGCCGGGTACGGTGTGCGCCGCAGCCGCACACATCCCCTCGTCGCCGCTGGCGAATAGGGTGGGAACGCCCCGGTAAGCGGCGGCATGGGCGTACATCTCGAATTCTCCCCACAGCGCACCATTGACCGTAAGGCGGAAAATGCGGGAGCTTACCATCGTGTGGGACGTGGGATTTCCGGGGGCGGAGGCAGCGTCGTGAAAGCCGACCATCAGCATACCGTCATAGCTCTCGTCAAAAATACCGGTAAGGCCCACAATATCGTGGGTGATCCCCCGAAGGAGACGGGCATCTCTGGGGAGCAGGGCGCAGTCAATGTTGCAGCCGTCTCCGTGCATATCCTCTATGACGACCTCGTCGGCTCCGCCGGAGAAAAGTCCACGGGCCGCAGCGGCAGCCTCCAACGCCATTTCCCGTGCCATAGGCGCATAGCAGGCGTTGACGGAACGTGCCTCGTCCCAGCAGGTCAAAGAAGCCACGCCTTCAATGTCACAAAGAATGTAAAATTTCATGCTTGAGTCCTCCTTTATCAGAAGCGTAATGGTAATAAATGCGGAGCCATAGGGATCGGGAAGTATTGGGCAAAATGTCAGGGATCCACCAATAGCTGCTGTTAAATGAGATGTTCCTGGCCGGCCGCTTTACGCATCGAGACGTCAGCGCATCCCGCCCGCGGGTGAAGCGCCGCAGCGGAAGATCATATTGCTTCGCTGCGGATACGCCGCAGGTAGCGGTAGACCGTGGGTTCGGAGATGTGCAGTTCCCTGGCGACCTGTCCGATGGAGCCCTTGGTATGGAATACGCCCTGCGCTTCCAGAGAGCGGAGTATCTCCAGCTTGTCGGCGGTATGCATGGCATCGGAGGGGATACCATAGCCGAGGATGGTGGAGTGGATCAGATTGCTGGACAGCTCCGGGATGGAATCATCCAGGTTTTCGGTATAGGCGGAGCTCTCCTCCTCTTGCGGAAGAGAAAAGGAATGGAGCAGGCTGGAAAGATGCTCCGAGAGCACCAGAATATCTTCCACATCGTGGTTCACGCAGATCAGCCCCACCAGATGACCCTTTTCCTTAATGAAATAGGTGGAAGAGACGAAACGCTTACCTCCCCGGGTGCGGCCCTCGTAGTTGGCCACATAGTCGTGCTCCTGATAGACTCCGGTTCGCAGCAGTTCCTTGGCCAACTCCGTCATGGGGTCGCCTATGCGGCGGCCGCTGAGATGCTCGTTGCAGGCGGCAATCACCGAGCGCTCCGGCGTGGAAACGTCATGGAGGATGATCTCATAATTCTTTCCGCAGATCTTTCCCATAAATTCCACCAGAGGGATGTATCGCTCAAGACTGGCGTAGTTGCTCACTGTATCCCTACTTTCTCAACAATAATTCTTGCCTGATAAAAAACTGTCACATAGTGCTGCTGAAAGCCAGTATATCGAAAATGAACGGATAAATCAACCCTAATATGCTGGAAAGCGGTGGGGGGATGTAATATTTTTTTTGCAGGCCAAGGCGAAAACAGCCATCGAGGCAGCAATTTAGACAAAAAATTATCAACTTTCTTGGCACTTATTCAAGTTATTCAAGATTGACAAAGGAAGTGTGATAAATTATAATCAGCAACATAACAAAGTTATCAGAAGGGAGGCTCAATGCCATCCCCCCCGCACGTTATATTTTTAAGGAGGCATTTGTAATGGAAGCTGCAAACTATGCGCTGCTGGCGGCGGCAGTGTCCATCATTCCGTGGAACGTCGTTGCACTGGTTGGTGGCGCTGTATGAGATACGATTTTGATACCCCCATCAATCGCAGAAATACCTTCTCCTTTAAGTGGGACTGCGATATGGACTATTTCGGTCGGGATGATGTGATCCCCATGTGGGTGGCGGACATGGATTTCGCCTGCGCCCCCTGCGTCGTGGAGGCTGTACAGAAGCGCGCCGCCCATCCGGTTTACGGCTACGGTATGCGCCAGCAGCCCTATTATGATGCGGTGATGGGCTGGCTGAAAAAGCGCCATGGCTTTGAGGTCAACTATGAGCATCTGGCCTTTGCGCCTCCCGGCGTGATCTACGCCTTGAACGTGATGCTGCGCATCCTCACCAAGCCCGGCGACAGGGTCATGGTCCCCATGCCCAACTACGACCCGCTGTTTGACATGGTCACCCGGGGCGGCCGGAAGCTGGTAGAGACGCCGCTAGTCTGGAAGGACGGGCGCTACACCTTCGACTTCGCCGATATGGAGGCCAAGGCTGCCTCCGGCGTGAAGGTACTGGTGCTCTCCAGCCCCCACAACCCCACCGGCCGGGTATGGACCCGTCAGGAGCTGGAGGGCGTGGCGGAGATCTGTCTGCGGCACAACATCTTCATGCTGGTGGACGAGATCCACTGCGACTTCGTGCCGCCGGAGCATCCCCACACCACCTTTGGCCTGCTGGGCGAGGAGGTGCTGCGCCATTCCATGGTCTGCTACTCCTCCAACAAGGGCTTCAATCTGGGCGGACTGGGTATGGCCACCCTGGTGCTGGCGGACGACGACCTGCGGTGCAAGTTCAACGAGGAGATGTCCATTGCCCAGACGCGGCTGGACAACATTTTCGGCATGGCCGCCCTCATAGCCGCCTACAACGACGGCGAGGAGTGGCTGGATCAGGCCATCGCCTACGTCTCCGACAACAAGGCGTATCTGGATCAGTTCCTGCGGGAGCGCATTCCTCAGATCCGTATGATCCCCTCCGAGGGTACGTATCTGGTCTGGCTGGACTGCTCCCAGCTGCCCTACCGGGGCATGGCGCTGGAGCATTTCATGATCAATGAGGCCAAGGTGGCGTTCTGCGCCGGCTATGAATTCGGTAAGCAGGGTGAGGCTTTTCTGCGCATGAATGTGGCCTGTCCCCGGTGTACCCTGACAAAGGCTCTGGAGCAGATGGAAAAGGCGATCAACGGTCTGTCGCTTCAGTAATACCTGTAAACGACGCACCTTGTGAGATAAGAAATTTTTTTAAAGGAGAAACAGCTATGAAAAAAAGAACGATTGCAATGTTCCTGTCCGTAGCTCTGTGTCTCTCGGTGGCCTTGACTGGCTGTGGGGCAGACAAATCGCAGCAGAGTGACCCCGCTGATGACGGCAAAAAGAGCCTGACCATCGCAGTGCTGAATGATGTTGTCTCGCTGGACCCCGCAGTAAAGGACAGCAGCGCCGAGATGCAGATGGCGTCCCACCTGTACGACCCTCTGGTGGACTATGATGCGGACCTGAGCAAGAAGCCCGGTCTGGCAGAGAGCTGGAAAGTTCTGGATGACGGCGTGACGTGGGAGTTCAAGCTTCGCCAGGGCGTGAAGTTCTCCAACGGAAACGACTTCAATGCCGACGACGTGGTCTTCAGCTTTGAGCGCATCCTCAACGATCCTACTCTGGAGATGGGCGTGTACCTCATGCGTCTTCAGGAAGTCAAGAAGGTGGATGATTACACCGTGCAGCTGGTGACCAAGATCCCCTATCCCGTGTTTGCCGGCAGCCTGGTGCATATCATGATGCTTGACAAGGAGACCTGTGAGGGCCTTTCCAGCGAGGAGATCTCCGCCAACCCTGTGGGTACCGGTCGGTATCGTCTGGTGGAGCACGTGAAGGAATCCTATATCAAGCTGGTCCGCAACGACGAGTATTGGGGCGAGCTGCCTGATGCAGAGACCGTGGAGTTCCGTGTGATCGCCAATGCAGCCACCCGCACCACCGCTCTCATCAACGGCGAGGTGGACTTTATCTCCAACATCCCCGTGATGGACGTGGACCGTCTGAAGGACGCCTCCAACGTTCAGGTCATTACCAATCCCAGCCTGTCCTGCAGCTACATGGGCTTTGATCTGCTCAATGAGCATGGCTCTGCCGGCACCGACGATCCCAACCCGCTTCTCAACGTGAAGGTTCGTCAGGCTATCTACCATGCCATTGACGTTCAGACGATCGTCGATACCGTCATGAACGGCTACGCCACCGTAGCGAACTCCTATATGCCCAGCATCTGTGTGGGATATAATGCCGACGCAGAGCGTCCCGCCTACGATCCCGAGCTTGCCAAGCAGCTTTTGGCGGAGGCCGGCTATCCCGATGGCTTCTATCTCCGCATCGACGCCCGCAGCGACAGTGACGTGAACGCCGATCAGGTGTCTCAGGCCATTGCCAGCTATCTGGAGAAGGTGGGCATCAAGGCTGAGGTAAACCTGCTGCCTCGCGCCTCCTTCTATGAGAAGACAGACGCAGAGAACCTCCAGTCCTCCTTCTTCATGGCGGGCTGGGGCGACAGCTCCGGCGAGGGCATGGTCATCTTCAACGATATGCTCTATACCTACGACGGCAAGCCCGGCATGGGCGAAGGCAACCGGGGCCATTACAGCAATGCCGAGGTGGATGCGCTGCTGGATCAGGCATCTGTTGAGACCGATCAGGCCAAGCGTGCAGCGCTGGTGGAGCAGGTAGATCAGATCGCCCGGGACGAGGCCGCCTACATTCCCCTGTTCTTCAAGCACAATATCTTCGGCGTGCGCACCGGCATTCAGTACACCCCCAGTTGCGATGACCATATTCTGGCTTGGGACTTCACCTTCTAAGCGCGCATAAGAACAGTCAATGGGCGGAGGCAGAAGGGGATCTTCCCTTCTGCCTCCCGCCAAAAGGGTGTAAGCCCGTAAATGAGGTATTACCATGTTCAAGTATTTCCTGAAGCGGCTGGCGCAAATGGTAGTTACACTTTTCATCGTGTCCATTCTGGTATTTGTTCTGGCCAACTTCATTGGCGATCCCGTCAATATGCTGGTCTCGCCCAAGGCTCCGCCTGAGGTTCGAGAGCAGGTTCGAGAAGAACTGGGGCTCAACAGACCGATCCTGGAGCAGTACGTATCGTTTATTACCAATGCGTTCAAGGGAGATTTCGGCAAGTCCTATATCTATAAAGTGGATGCGCTCTCTCTGATCGCCCAGCGGGTGCCTGCTACGCTGGAGCTGGTTTTTGTATCCGCTGTGCTGGCGCTCGGTATCTCTATCCCACTGGGCGTATATGCGGGCGCTTTCCCCAAACGAAAATCCAGCACATTGGTGATGGGAGGCTCCATTCTGGGCATTTCCCTGCCCTCCTTCTTCATCGGCATCATGCTGATCTACATCTTCTCTCTGAAGCTGCACTGGTTCCCCTCCTCGGGACGGGGTGCAACCGCACCGTTCCTGGGGATGGATTTCAGCCTGTTTGCGCCCGGTGGACTTAAGTACATTATCCTGCCTGCTCTTACGCTGTCTGTGACCAACATCGCATCTCTGGTGCGCCTTACCCGTGCCGGTGTGATGGAGAATATGCGGCAGGATTATATCAAATTTGCCCGAGCCAAAGGTGTGTCCACCCGAAAGGTCCTCTTTGGACACGCCCTGAAAAATGCCCTGATCCCGGTTATCACGGTGTTCGGTATGGAAATCGGTTCCCTTATCGCCTTTACGACGGTGACGGAGACCATCTACTCCTGGCCGGGACTCGGCAAGCTTCTGATTGACTCCATTAACTCGGTGGATCGGCCGGTCATTGTGGCCTATCTGATCCTGACTACGGTGTTGTTTGTGTTTATCAATTTTGTGGTCGACCTTCTGTATACAGTCATCGACCCGAGAATCAAAATCAGGTGATGCGCTATGGGTGAAATGAAAAAAAAGGGCGCGGCCCCCAACAAGAGCTTCTTCCGGCGCATCGCTGAGTCTGAGTTCTTTCACAATTACAAGCGCAGTCCGTCCGCTATCATCGGCACGGTGATCGTGGTACTGGTACTGTTCATTGCCCTTTTCGGGCCGCTGTTTGCTCCGCAGAACCCCTATGATGTAGCCTCTCTCTCCCTTACGGATTCCTACAAGCCGCCTGCATGGGAGGCGGGAGGTGATGCCCGGTTTATTTTCGGTACCGACAGTCAGGGACGGGATATTTTCAGCTCTCTTATTTACGGAAGCCGTATCTCCCTCTTTATCGGCGTTGTAGGTACGCTGCTGGCCTGCGCCGTAGGTATCACGCTGGGACTGATCTCTGGCTATTTTGGTGGAAAGGTAGACGCTGTCATCATGCGTTTGGCAGATATCCTGCTCTCTTTTCCCGATATTCTCGTGGCACTCTTCATCATGACCATGTTTGGACGGGGTGTAAGCAAGCTGCTGGTCGTATTTACGATCATCGGATGTGTCACATACATCCGTACCGTCCGCGCCGAGGTGCTGACGGTGAAGCAGATGGAATATGTAGATGCGGCCAGAGTCATTGGCCTCCCCAATATCCTGATTATCGCCAAGCATGTGCTGCCCAACGTAATGACCACCGTCATCGTTCTTTCCACGATGAAGGTGGGCGGCCTTATTCTGGCGGAAGCCACGCTGAGCTTTCTGGGCGTAGGTGTTCCGGTCACGGAACCCTCTCTGGGCATGCTGGTCAAGAACGGCTTCGACGTGCTGTTCAGCGGATACTGGTGGATCGCGGTGATGCCGGGTCTCTACATCATGCTGATCGTGTTCGGAATCAACCTTCTGGGAGATTTCCTGCGCGATGAGTTCAATCCTAAGCTGAAGTAAGGGGGGAGCGAGATGAGCGAAACACTGCTGCAGGTGGAAAACCTGCGGACCTATTTCCACACCTTCCGCGGTGTAGTCAAGGCGGTGGACGGCATTAGCTTTTCCCTGGATGAGGGACAGGTGCTGGGCATCGTGGGCGAGTCGGGCAGCGGTAAATCCGTTAGCAGCTTTTCCATTCTGAAATTGATCGAGCCGCCCGGTGTGGTGGAATCGGACGGGATTCTTTTCCAGGGCGAGGACATCAGCAAAAAGAGCGAGCGGGAAATGATGAAGATCCGAGGCAAGGCGATCTCCATGGTGTTCCAGGATCCGATGACCTCCCTGAACCCGCTCTATACCATTGAGAAACAGATCACCGAGATGCTGGACCTCCACCAGAAGCAGATGACCAAACAGGAAAAGCACGCGCGCTGTGTGGAATTGCTGCATATGGTAGGTATCCCCAATCCTGAGGATCGGCTGAAATCCTACCCCCATCAGTTTTCTGGCGGTATGCGGCAGCGGGTCATCATTGCGATCGCCCTGGCCGCCAATCCGAAGCTCATCATCGCCGATGAGCCTACCACTGCTCTGGATGTGACCATACAGGCGCAGATCCTCAAGCTCATGGATAAGCTGGTGAAGGAGCAGGACGCTTCTCTCATCCTGATCACCCATGACTTGGCGGTGGTTTCCCAAATGGCGGATCGCATCATTGTGATGTACTGCGGCAAAATCGTGGAAAGCGGCTCCCGGGATGACGTGATCCGCCGCCCCAGCCATCCGTATACCGAGGGACTTCTTAACTCCATCCCCAGAATGGGAGAGGAGCAAAAACGCCTGGAATCCATTCCGGGTATGGTTCCCAGTATGCTGGATCTGCCCCAAGGATGTTATTTTGCTCCCAGATGCAAATACTGCCAGGATATTTGCCGTACCGTGGCGCCTGAAAGCCATGAGGTTGGCCCGGGGCATTGTGCGGTGTGCCACTTTCCGCTGACAGGAGGCGAGAGCCATGAGTAAGATTCTTCAGGTGGAGAATTTGGTGCAGGAGTTCAATCTCACCAAGGATTTTCTGGATAAGGTAAAATTCAAAAACGGTCATTTTTCACTGGAAAATCGAGTGGTTCATGCGGTCAACAACGTCAGCTTTGATGTGGAGGAGGGCGAGGTGTTCAGTCTGGTGGGAGAGTCCGGATGCGGAAAGTCTACCACGGCCCGCACCATCATCAAGCTGATCGAGCCAAAGTCCGGCAAAATCGTATTCGACGGACGCGATATCACCCGGCTCAAGCCGCAGGAGATGCGCCCCATCCGTCGAGAGATGCAGATGATCTTTCAGGATCCCTATGCCTCTCTGAATCCCCGGCAGAAGATCATGGAGATCCTCACCGAGCCGATGCTGTTCCACAAGCTGTGCAGCAGCAAGGCGGAGGCGGAGGAGAAGGCGATTCATCTGTTGGAGCGTGTTGGACTCAGCTCTGAGCAGGCCAACCGGTATCCGCATCAGTTTTCCGGCGGTCAGCGTCAGCGCATCGGCATAGCCCGGGCGTTGGCGGTCGAGCCTAAATTTATCATAGCGGATGAGCCGGTATCTGCTTTGGATGTGTCCATTCAGGCTCAGATCTTGAACATTCTTATGGATCTGAAGGATGAATTTCATTTTTCCTATCTGTTCATCGCACACGATCTGAGCGTGGTCAAGCACATCAGCCACGAGATCATGGTCATGTATCTGGGCCAGTGTGTGGAATATGCCAAGACCGAGGATCTGTTCAAGAATCCGCTCCACCCCTATACCAAGGGTCTGCTGGATGCTGTGCCCATCCCCAGCCTGAAGGCCAAAAAGCTTTCCACCGAGGTCATGCGCGGCGAACTGACAAGCCCTGTGGACCCGGCTCCCGGCTGCCGTTTTGCGGCCCGCTGCCCCTATGCAACAGATGCCTGCCGCGGCAGGGATATCCCCTTGAAGGAAGTGGAACCCGGCCACTTTGTCAGCTGCACACGCTTTTGAGAACACGGAAAGGCGGGAAAATCGATGACAGAGGAAGAAAAAAAGGCCGCTGCCGAGCAGAAGCAGCGTGAGATGGAAGAGATGATGCGGCAGGCGCAGGAGAGCTACCGGCAGGAATATGCCAGTATGCCCTACGACGGCCCGGTCTATGGCTGCCGCCGGGAGGAGCTGATGCTGCCCATGCAGGACGGAGTGAGGCTCTATACCGAGATCTTCAAGCCGGAGGGGCTTGCACAGTTCCCTGTGCTGATCCAGCGCAGCTGCTATCCCAATCAGCAGCCGCTGTATGAGATCAACGGAGCAGAACTGACCCGCCGGGGCTACGGCTATGTGATCCAGACCTGCCGCGGTACGGGCAAGAGCGAGGGACATTGGGAACCCAACGTCAATGAGCGCCCGGATGGCCGCGATACCCTGCAGTGGCTCAACGACCAGCCCTGGGCAGAGAGCATCGGCTATTTCGGAGCCAGCTATCTGGCCCTGACCGGCTGGGCCATTGCAGATATCGTTCCACCCAAGGTCAAGGGAATGATGCTGACGGTCTATGGCACCGACCGTTTCAAATCGGCTTATGAAAAGGGGCTGTTCCGCCACGATGTGCTGACTGGCTGGGCAATGCAGAATGCAGGCCATCCGGTCACAGCGGACTATCTGGAAAGCTGCCGCTTCCGTCCCCACGACAAGGTGGATGAAGCGCTGTGGGGTGGAAAGTTGGACTGGTATCAGGACTGGATCCACGCCACCCGCCGCACAGATGCCTACTGGCAGCAGGGCTGGTGGAAGCTGTTAGCCGATGTGCCCGGAAATACCAAGGTTCCGGTGTATATCATCGATGCATGGTACGATCACCATTTTGGCAGTGCCATCAACACTTATGCCTCTCTGGCCCCTGAGACCAAAGAGCACAGCTGGCTGGATATCGGCTGCTGGAATCATATGTCCCAGCCCTGCATTGCGTGGGGCGAACAGCACAATCTGGAAAACGGCGACATCCACCGGATGCTGGAATGGTTCGATCTGTTGCTGAAGCAGAAAAAACAGCCGGAAAAGCGGGTGCGCACCTATGTGATGCGGGAGGACCGCTGGAAAACGCTGGAGGCATGGCCTGCCCCTGTGAGCCGGATTGAAAAGCTTTATCTGGGTGAAACAACTCTGAATGCCGAGCCGGCAGAAGGGGAGCGCACCTTTGTGTATGACCCGGAGAACCCCGTGCCCAGCCATGGTGCAGAAAGCGTTCTGACCACCATTGCAGAGGCGGGCAGCCTGCTGCAGCCGGAGCCGGACTATCGGCCCGATGTGGTCAGCTTCGTCAGCGCTCCGCTGGAAAAAGCACTGCCCATTTGTGGACAAATCAAGGTGCACCTGAATGTCTCGACCGATGTGGATGATACTGCCTTCACTGCCAAGCTGATGGAAGTGTTCCCGGATGGCAGGGCCTATAACATCCGGGGCGGCATCACCACCATTGCAGCAGATTTGCCGGAGGGGCAGACCTATACTTCCGGCCAGACAGCAAAGGTCTGTGTGGAGATGTGGGATATGAACTGGACAGTGCAGCCCGGCAGCTGCCTGCGGCTGGATGTCTCTTCTTCCGACTTCCCGCAGTACGCCGTTCACAGCAATTACGCAGGAGTCTGGTCCGAACAGGGAAAGACCCGCATCGCCCACCAGAAGATCTTGCTGGGGGAGGGCAGCTTTGTAGAACTGCCCCTGCACGAGAACTGAGAGAAAGGAACCAAGACCATGACGGAACAGGAACGAAATGTCCTTCTGAACGAACTGCGGCAGCAGGAGAGCCAGAGGGAAAAGCAGATCAAGCGGGAGCGGTTCCGCCACCTGAATCCTTATGCAAAGAAAGGAGCGGTGGTGTTTGCCGGTTCCAGCCTGATGGAACAGTTTCCGCTGTATGAGTTTTTGCAGGACGATGATCTGCACTGCACCTTGTACAACCGGGGCATCGGCGGCTTTACCACCACCGAGCTGCTGGAGGCCATGGACGAGTGCATCCTTGAGCTGCAGCCTGCGCACCTGTTCCTGAACATCGGCACCAATGACCTGAACGGCCCGGACTACGACCGCGCCGCCATGCTGGGCCGGTATGAGGAGATCGTGCAGCAGATCCGGAAAAAACTGCCCGAAACAAAGCTCTACCTGCTGGCTTATTATCCGGTAAACCCCACCGTGGCCGAAGACCCGGGCCTGATCGAATGCTTCCGCTGGCGCACCAATGAGCGTATCCGGGAGGCAAGCGAGGGGGTACAGGCGCTGGCCCGGAAATACGGGGCGGAATTCCTCGACCTGAACAAGGACCTGTACGATGTTGCCGGAAATCTGAAAGCGGAGTACACCATTGAGGGAATGCACCTGTATGCCAATGGCTACCGCCCTGTGATGGATGCTCTGCTGCCGCTGCTGCGCAAAATCGGAGAAGAACAGGGAGGAAAGCAATGACCGGAGTCTTTGGTGTTGTTCTGGGTCAGATCCTTCTGATGTTCCTCTATCTCATCATAGGTTATGTGCTTTATCGTACCGGACTAATCACCCAGGAGGGCAGCAAGGCACTGGCTCACCTGCTGTTATATTGCGTGCTGCCCTGTGTTGTGCTAAAATCATTTTGTATTGAGTATTCGGCAAAGGGAGCTGTGGAATTGGCTGTCAGCATTGCGGCAGGTGCCGGGGTGCTGCTGCTTTCCATGGCGGTGTCGTGGCTCTTTTTCCGCAAAGACCCCATGGCGCAGATCGGTGTGGCTTTTTCCAACGCCGGGTTCATGGGATTTCCGCTGGTCACAGCAGTGCTGGGTGGAGAAGCCGTGTTCTACGCAGCAGGCTTTGTAGCCCTGCTGAATGCTTTGCAGTGGACCTACGGCCAGGCAAAGCTTTCCGGGGACAAAAAGTACATCCAACTGGGGGCAGTGCTCAAAAATCCGCTGGTGCTCTCCCTGTTGGGCGGTGTAGTGATCTACTTCTGCCGTATTCCGGTGCCGCAGTTCCTCCGCACCCCCATGGGGGCCATTGCAGGCATGAACGCTCCGCTTGCCATGATCGTGCTGGGTGTCTATCTGGCCAGGACCGACCTCAAAGCCATCTTTACCCGCCCCCGGCTCTACGCCCTTTCGGCGGTACGGCTGGTGGTGATCCCACTGCTGACGATCGTCTGTCTGATGCTTCTTCCAGCCGGATGGCGGCAGATCGGCACGGTGCTCATCATTGTGAATGCGGCCCCCATCGGCAGCAACATCGCGGTATATGCCCAGCGTCTGGGGCTGGATTCTTCCTACGCTGTGCAGATGGTTTGTCTGAGCACTCTGCTGTCACTGATCACGCTGCCGGTGATGCTCGGCCTGGCTGCCGCGTTGGGCTTTGCATGAGTCTGAAAACAACCAACAGAAAGCAGGAGATAAGATGAAACAGTATCTTTTGATCGACATCGGCGGAACCTTCATCAAGTACAGCCTGGCCGATGAACAGGCCCGGAAAATCTCTGGTGGAAAGGTTCCGACACCGCTGACGAATATGGATGACCTTCTGGCGGCCATCGAGGGCTTTGCCGCTCCCCTTCAGGGACAGTTCGTGGGCTGCGCCATCTCTATGCCGGGCCGCATCGATACCAGAAACGGCATCGCCCATACCGGTGGAATGCTCAGTGCCTTTATGTGGGAGCAACCCTTTGCTGCGCAGGTGGAGGCACGGCTGGGCGTGCCGGTGACCATCGCCAACGATGGCAAGTGTGCCGCTGGCCCGCTGCCACGGCGTGAAGTTTGCCGGGGCTGTGGTGCTGGTGCTGGGCACCGGCATCGGCGGCGGCATCATCCTGAACGGGAAGGTGCTGATGGGCGCTCACGCCGCTGCAGGCGAGGTTAGCGGCCTTGTCTCGGATATTTCAAAGATGGCCGACGATGATTTCAAACTGACCTCGGTAGAGCGGTATTCCGAAGCACCCCTCTGGGCGGGAATGGCCTCGGCAAGTGGCCTGATCTTCGAGTATGCCCGGCAGAAGCATCTGCCGACGGGTAGCCCCATGCCCACCGGCGAGGAGATCTTTGCGGCTTACAATGCCGGGGAGCCGGAAGCGCAGAAGGCTCTCAAGATCTTTGCCCGGCGGGTGGCCGTTGGCATCCTGAGCCTGCAGAATGTGCTGGATGTGGAGCGCGTTGCCATTGGCGGCGGTATCAGCGCAGCGGAGGCTCTGCTGCCTGCGATTCAGGCCGAGTTGGATTGGCTGTTTGAGCGCTGCACAGTCATGCCGACGGTCAAGCCGGAGCTGGTGCGCTGCCGCTATGGCAACGATGCCAACCTGATTGGTGCCCTGAAGCTGTTCTTTGAACAGAACCCCGCCTGAACCAGAACAAAATAGGATAGGAGTAGAAACTTATGAGCGTTTTCCGTGATGATTTCCTGTGGGGCGGTGCCTGTGCAGCCAACCAGTTCGAGGGTGCCTGGGACGTGGACGGCAAAGGCCCCAGCGTACCGGATATGTGTACCAACGGCTCCCACACCAGCCCGAAGTGGGTGACCACCCACATCCACCCGGACCGCCTGTACCCCAGTCATGAAGCCATCGAC
>ENA-OPCV01001935-OPCV01001935.1-human-gut-metagenome-genome-assembly--contig:-NODE-1935-length-14031-cov-5.512808_pt1 | contig 14031 bp, 12 predicted proteins | sample MGYA00241257_ERZ501494 | MGnify/ENA primary metagenome ERZ501494 (study PRJEB25962, sample SAMEA2042618) | human gut metagenome | biome: human gut; feature: human-associated habitat; material: faeces...
CAAGCTGTAATCAGGGATATTACGCATTGGGGATAGATATGAATCCTGAGCCGAAGGTCACGGAGCTTGCAAGATGTATTACTGCAAGGCAGGACAGCGGTATCGGTCATCACAAAGGCGAAAAATCCGGAGTGTTCCTCATAACAGACCCGATAGCCGTGCTTGACCCTGCAAAAGCAGAAACAAGACAGCAGGGACGAAGATTTAAACTTCCAAACGAGCCTATGTTTACTTTGACCGTTACTGACAGACACGGAGTTGTGTACTGCGGGTATATCAGAAAGCTTATGCCGTTGGAATGTTGGCGGCTGCAGGGCTTTACAGATGAGCAGTTTGAAAGGGTGAAAGCCACAGGAATGTCCGATGCACAGCTTTACAAACAGGCAGGAAATGCGGTGACAACCAATGTTATTGAGGCTCTGGCAAAGTATATTTTAGACATTGATAAGGAGAATGCGAATGGAACAGATAATCAAAATTTTTGAAAACGAGAAGTTTGGTCGGATCAGGACTATAACTAAAGACGGGGAACCATGGTTTGTGATTGCAGATGTATGCAGAGCTCTTGAAATCAGAAATTCAAGGATGGTTGCAGGTCGTCTGGACAGGGATGAGCTGATGTCAGTTAAACTGACATCAGGTGGTCAGCGGCGTGAAATGACCGTAATTAACGAAAGCGGACTCTATGCGGTTATTATCAGAAGTGATAAGCCGCAAGCACAATCTTTTCGTAAATGGCTGACTTCCGAGGTGATCCCAACTATCAGACGCACAGGGGGTTACGTCAGCAACGAGGAAATGTTCATAGAAAACTACCTCCCGTTTCTCGACGAGCCGTACCGTGACCTGTTCAGACTTCAGATGACGGCTATCGAAAAGCTGAACGAGCGTATCAGACACGATCAGCCTTTGGTGGAGTTTGCAAATCAGGTGTCAAATACCGATAATCTTATCGACATGAACGCAATGGCAAAGCTTGCGAGAGCAGAAAATATCCCCGTCGGCAGAAACAAGCTTTACGGCTGGCTCAAAGGAAAAGGCGTTCTTATGGCGAATAATCTCCCCTATCAGGCGTTTATCGACCGAGGATATTTTTCCGTAAAGGAGTCGGTTTTTGAAACTCCGACCATGACAAAGACCTATCAGCAGACGTTTGTGACAGGAAAAGGGCAAAGATTTGTGATCACTCTGCTGAGAAAATATTATGGCAAGGAGATGGGATAATGCACACAAACAGAATTAAAGCTAAAGTTGACTTCAAGTTCTGCCTCGGCAGTATTCCAGCAATGCTGAGAGCCACAAAGCCCGTACTTTCGGAAAGGCAGTACAAGGAGCTGTGTAACGAGGTCAATAAAGCCAACGGCTACCTTGAACAGAAACGCATCATATTCAGCTATGTTGACCCGATAATCAAGGGTTGAAAATACAACAAATGAAAATCAGCGGGCAGGCAGTATAGTTCATATCAAATTTGAACGTAAATTGCGCCGTCCGCGCTAGGACAAGGTTGTTTTGCCAACAGCAGATAAAAATCTGGTGCTTGCAAAGCGACTTTTCTGCTGTTGGTATAAACAGCAGAAAGGAAAAAAATGAACAGTTTTATGTCATGGGTAGGCGGAAAGAAAGCGTTGCGTGACGCCGTGCTTGCTCGCTTTCCTCCATATTATGAACGGTATATCGAGGTTTTCGGGGGCGCAGGCTGGGTGCTTTTTCGCAAACCGCCCGGTATGGATTTTGAGGTGTACAACGATTTTAACGGAAACCTTGCAAACCTGTACCGCTGTGTAAGAGATAAACCGAATAAGCTGAAATACAAGCTTCGTTATGTCCTCGATTCTCGTGAAGATTTCGACTGGATTGCTAGTCTTCACAAGCGAGGTCTGTTCAGCAGATTTCGTGATGTTGACAGGGCGGCGAAGTTTTATCAGCTTATTAGATACAGCTACGCAAGCGGACTTGACAGCTTTGCAAGTCAGCCGCATTCAATATGGTCGGATTTCCCGATGATAGACTTGGCAGCAAGGAGATTGCAGAAGGTAGCAGTTGAGAATAAAGACTTTGAAAAACTGATACGGCAGTACGACCGCCCTGTCAGCTTTTTTTATTGCGATCCACCGTACTTTGCAACCGAAAACTACTACAAAGACGTTGGTTTTAAAACCAAGGATCATATTAGGCTCAGGGATTCGCTAATGGATATCAAGGGCAAGTTTCTTGTTTCCTACAATGACTGTCCAGAAATCCGTGAGATATGGGATAAGCCTAATATTCACATTGAGGAGATCAGCAGACTGAATAATCTGGCGCAGAGATACGACGGCGGCTGTCAGTATGCGGAGCTGCTCATATCCAATTACGATACAAGCGAGAGATTACAGGCGGTTCGCCAGCTTTCGCTGTTTGACGATGAAACAGACAATTTGGAGGTATAATTTTATGAAAAAAATAATTTTTGCACAAGTAATGGCAGACAACGGAAAAAGCGTATTTTCGGGGCTTTTTGATGAAAACGGCGATCCCGTAAGCGTAGAAACGGAGTGCGATGATAGCGGAGTGACGCTTACGATATGGCGAAATGCTCCCGAAAGAGAACGCCGTGACTGCGGTATCTCAGAGGAAGAGATTGAGAGGACTTGCGCTATGCATGATGACTGCAGTGATTGTCCGCTGTGGGATTATTGCAATGAAGATGAGGAGGTTTTGTAAATGAAAATACTTGTTATTGAGCCTGAAAAAGCGCCGTATGAAAAGGAAATCGGCGATGATATTCACGATATGCAGGCAATAGTCGGAGGGTGTATCGAACCTATATATTTTGAGCCGAAAGAAACTGCGATTGCTTGGTGCAACGATGAATTCCTGCTTAATGGTTCACAGCCTAATCGTATTGTGGGAAATGTTCTTGTACATGGAACTTTCTTTGTTTCAGGAAATTATATGAACGAATACGGCGAATGGGACAGCTGTTCACTTACCGATGATCAGATCAAGAAATATTCCGAAATGTTTGAAACTCCCATTATCGTATTGGAGCAAATGCAGGCTACGGAAATTGAGGTAGAAAATACTCCCGATGAGGAAATGGCGGATGAACCTGAGCCGGAAATAACGATGTAATAAAAAGTAAAGTGTTGTAATTTAAAATCAAAGGAGAAATGTACTTTATGTTTAAAATTAAATCAAAGATTTTAAAGAAACTTAGCGCAGGGTTCATGGCAGGACTCTGCGCTTTTTCTATGCTCGGTTCATCTGTGAGCGGAGTTATTACAGCAAATGCAGCAGGCAACTCGACTCAAAACTCTGCGTTTCCGTCGGCAGATATGGTGATCGCAAAGGCGGCAACGCTTCTCGGTTCTCCGTATACTTTCGGAAATAAGGGATATTGGTACGCATACAATCAGGGTCAGTATACTCCGCTGTCGGTACAGACGATAAACAATCTCGGTATCGACTGTTCGGGACTTGTGTACTATACGCTGACGCAGCTTGGATACAAGACTTCGGGATTTTCTTGGAACAACCCCGTTCCTGTGGATACCGATCACTGGCTGACGGTCAACGACAACTGCACTATCAGCTACGGCGGTAAAACTTCCAAGGTCGATGTTGAAAAGCAGAATATTAAGACAACAGACCGTCCATACTGGGAGTGTTCCAACGGTTCGACTATTACGCCCGGTTCTGTAGTGGTGGCTCAGAATCCATATGGCGAAGATCATGCGTGGATTTACATGGGCGAATTTAACAGCCGTTCAGATGTAGTGTCTTACCTGAAATCTATCGGCGTTTCAGAAAGTCTTATCAATTCCAAAACAGTAGGTGACGGAAAAGGCGACGGCGGCAGGCATTGGAGAATCGAGGCTAACGGCTCTGAGGGTGTTGTAATTAATAACAAGACCGACGGTAAAACAGCAACTGCTATGAATATGTCGGCTTTTAGGATCACAAAGACCGACGTGACTTTTGAGATAGATAAGTATAATACAAATGGTGATCTTGTGGGAAAATCAAGCGTTGATAATTCTACAGCGGTATATGGAATCTATCATGATAAGTCCTGCAAAAACAAGGTTGCCGAAATCAAAATAGGAAGCAATGGAAAAGGCTCTGTAAAGCTGCCAAGCAAGACTTATTACGCAAAAGAATTGAAGGCTCCAACAGGTTATTCAGTTGATCCGACCGTATATACAATCAAAGCAGGAAAAAACAAGGTGAAAGAGGACTATGAAACAGGAACAATCAAAATTAACAAAACTGCCGAGGATGGCATAATCAGCGGCAGGGAGTTCAATATATCCTATACCTATAACGGAAAATCCCTTACCGAAACTGCTAAAACCAATGCAAAAGGCATTGCGACCTTAGATGATCTGAAAGTTTATGATATGTCCACAGGCAAGGCTATCACTTACACTGTTTCCGAAATCAACGTAGATACGAGATATGAAACTCCCAAGGCGAAGAATGTCAAGCTTACAGACGGCGACGTTGATCTGACTGTCAATGTAAAGTTCAACAATGAACTCAAAACAGGCTCTATTAAGATCAACAAGCAGTCTGAGGATAATCAGAACGGCGGCAGAGAATTTACTGTAACAGGTAACGGCAAGACTTACAGCATAAAAACAGGTTCTGACGGTGTTGCAATTCTTTCCGATATCCCCGTATACGACAGTAACAATCAGAAAATTGTTTACACGATTTCTGAAAAAAACGTTCCCGTAAAGTATGTTGTTCCTGCCAGTCAGACGGTTACTTTGACAGCTGACGCAACCACAACCAAGACCTTTAAGAACGTTCTCAAAAAGTTTACCGCCCAAGTAACAAAGCAGGATTCCGAAACAGCTTCCGCTCAGGGCGACGGTACTCTTTCAGGTGCAGTTTACGGCATTTACCGTAACGGCGAGCTGGTGGACACCTACACAACCGATGAAAACGGATATTTCAAGACAAAGGAGTATGTCTGCGGAAACTACACTGTTCAGGAAATTTCACCAAGCGAGGGATATCTGCTTGATGAAACTGTGTACCCGGTTGGTGCAGAAACTGAGAATTATTCCATTGAGCATAACCCCATTTCTATGACAGTGACCGAGGACGTTCTCAAGGGAAAAATCAGCATAATCAAGCATTCCGATGACGGCTCAACGCAGATCGAAACTCCCGAAGTCGGTGCAGAGTTTGAGGTTTATCTCAAGTCATCAGGCTCTTATGAAGCTGCAAATGACAGCGAAAAAGACTACCTCGTATGCGATGAAAACGGCTATGCACAGACTAAAATGCTCCCTTACGGAATCTATGTCGTTCATCAAATTAAGGGTTTGGAAAATACCGAACAGATGGAGGACTTTGAAGTCAATATCAGCGAAAACGAAAAAGAATATTTCTATTTGCTCAATGACGCAGTAAAAAAATCCTTTGTTAAAATCGTGAAAAAGGACGCTGAAACAGGCAATATAATTCCCGTTTCGGGCATCGGCTTCAAGGTTTGGGACTGTGCAAATTCCGAATATGTTTCGCAGGAAATCAACTATCCCTCAGAAATGATTCTCAACACATTTTACACCGATGAAAGCGGTTCTCTTATGCTCCCGAACGAGCTTGTTTACGGCGATTACGAGCTTCACGAAGTGCAGTCGGCGGAGGGTTATGTCCTTGATAAAAATCCTGTTCCATTTACAATTGACAGCTCAGTAGAGACCGTAGTTGTGGAGAAAACAAATACCGCACAGAAGGGCAAAATTTCTGTTCAGAAAACAGGCAATGTTTTTGCAAGCGTAACTGCTCTTGGCAGCGCAATATATATCGATGAAAACGGCGAGGTTCACGAAAGTGGGCAGACCGCCTATACTCCCGTTTTTGCAAAAGAAAATCTCAGTGGCGCAGTATTTCAGGTAATTGCAAGCGAGGATATCATAACTGCCGACGGCACGATCAGAGCCAACGCAGGCGATGTTGTGGCAGAGCTTGTAACAGACGAAAACGGGTATGCAGAAACTGATTTACTGTATCTTGGCAAGTATGAAGTCAAGGAAATTACTGCTCCTGACGGCTATGTTCTGAACGCAGAATCTCAGTTTGTTGAGCTTACCTACGCAGGGCAGGAAATCGCAGTTCGTGATACCGTTGGCACAGCTTTTGAAAATGACTATCAGGGCATTGAAATTTCTCTTTCTAAGGTTATGGAAAATGATGAAAAGTTCGGAATTTCAGCGGAAGAAAGTTACAAAAATGTTCGTTTCGGATTGTTTGCCGCAGAGGATATTACTGCCGCTGACGGCTCGGTAATTCCTGCCGACGGTCTGATTGCGGAGGTTTCGCTGAACGAGGATATGACGGCTGTAATTGCAGAAAAAATTCCGTTCGGCAAGTATTATGTTCAGGAAATTGCAACCGATGAGCATTATGTTTTGAACGGTAAAAAGTACCTTGTAAACTTCGAGTATATGGGACAGGAAGTAACTACTGTTTCAATCGACTGCGGGCAGTTCGTAAATGAACTGAAACGTGGTAAAATCGAGGGAATCAAGGTAAATGAGAGCAACGAACCTCTTGAAAATGCTCTGTTCGGACTGTTTGCTGTTGATACCGCTGAGTTTACTGCCGACAACGCATATATGACCGCTGTTTCCGATGAAAACGGACACTTTGAATTTGACAAGATCCCATACGGCGAGTATATCGTCAGGGAAATCGAAGCTCCCACAGGATATATTCTCAGCGATGAAAGCTACCCTGTGACAATTTCTGAGGACGGCGAAGTCATAGAAATTAAAGCTGTGAATAAATCTACAAAAGTCAGAATTTCCAAGCAGGATATTACTACAGGTGAGGAGCTCCCCGGCGCAACGCTTCAGATTATTGACGAGGACGGAAATGTTGCCACGGAATGGGTATCAACAGACGAGGCTCACTTTATCGAGGGCAAGCTGATTGCAGGCAAGGAGTACACGCTCCGTGAAACGATCGCTCCCGACGATTATGAGATTGCAAGCGAGATAAAGTTTACTGTGAATACTGACGGAAGTGTAACGGAGGTCGTTATGTACGATGAGCATACGCCTGATCTTGAAATTCCTCCTACAGTCACAATAGATACTCCTAATACAGGTGTATCCGCAGACAATAGTGCTGAGCTTTATCTCGTAGCCACAGCGGTTATTATGGTTTTCGGTATGGTCATATGCAAGAAGAACGATAAGGAACAGAGAAAGGATGATGTGAAATGAGATCTAAAAAGAAATTGATTGCAGCAGCAAGTTCGGTGTGCTTTGCAGCTATGATGTCGCTAACTGCTTATGCTTCAGGCGATGTTGCGGGAGCTGTGCAAAGCACTTGGACCACTGCAAGATCGCAGGTGGTTTCGGTTGTAAACAACGTCGTGTTCCCCGTAATCGACGTGATATTGGCGGTTTTGCTGTTTGTTAAGATAACGCTGGCATACTTGGATTACCGCAAACACGGGCAGTTGGAGTGGACGCCGATTGCTATCATTTTCGGCTGTCTTATCTTTGCTTTGACTGCTCCGTTGTATATCTGGTCGATCGTTTAAAAAGGAGAATTTGTGTATGAAAAAAATATATTCAGCTATGGTTTCAGCGGCAATCGCAATGACAATGACCGCCTGCGGAACGATCAGTCCGCCAATACAGAATGCAGCAGAAACTACCGCAACAACGCCGATAACAGCCGAGTCCGTATTGGATTCGGCTGTCTCTTCGGAGGTCGAAAGTACCGTCAACAATGAACAGGTAAAGTCCGATACCTTTATCGCTGAGTTTTTCGATTCAAATATCAGCTTTGCAGATACAAGCGAATTGGTTACTGAGTCGATGAAAGTCTGTGCCTTTGAGAACGAAACCGATAATTTCAATGGAGTGAATAAGGTCACTTTAAAAGGTAAAAACGGCGGCGGTATGTTGAATGTGATGTGTATAGATCTGTCTCAGTCACAGCTTGATTACGACATGGAATATATCCTTGAAAACTTCGGGGATTACTATTTTGGACAAACCTCCGCACAGATGAGCGGTATCACTGAGGACGATTTTGTGTCAAATTATCGTATGACAACAAATGTATATTCAAAAGGAAAATATCAGCAGTACGGCTCTGTTCAGAAGTCTGACGGTATGGCGACGCAGTTTGGGTACACGGAAACCTATGCTGTGCTTTCTGAGAACAAGCTGACAGTAGTATCAGGAGCATATCTTGGTACGGATATGATGGAAAGGCAGAGCTTTTCGCAGCTTATGGGTAAGCTTGCGGAAAATGTCAAGTATTAAAGGTTGGTGTAGTTATGCCATATATCCCATTTACAGAAGAACAAAAAGTAATGGCAAACTCCGTAGATTTAGCGGAGTTTTTGCGTATGCGGGGCGAAAAACTGGAACGTGTCGGCAGAGAGCATAAACTCATTTACTACGACGGTTCGGGCAAGCATGATAGCATCACAATGTCGGGTTCAAGGTGGTTTGACCATAAAAATCAGGTGGGCGGCGGAGCAATAAAATTCATGCAGGAATTCTATGATATGGACTTTCAGACGGCGGTACAGGAACTGCTCGGTCAGACTATCACTCCGCTGTCCCACAGTCCGCCGAAAGCTATTGCAAAGGAAGAAAAGAAAGAGTTCAGACTTCCCGAGGCAAACGCAAATATGCATAGAGTTTATGCCTACCTCATAAAACAGCGGTTTATTGATCCAAACATTATCTCGCATTTTGCAAAACAGCACACGCTTTACGAGGACAAGGAACACCACAATGCGGTGTTCGTAGGCGTTGATGAAAACGGAGTTCCACGTCAGGCTCACAAGCGTTCAACTAATTCTTTTGGGAATGCATTCCGCATAACCTGCGAGGGTTCGGATACTCGGTACAGCTTTTCTCACTTTGGCAAGTCGGAAAAGCTGTTTGTGTTTGAGGCTCCCATCGATATGATGAGTTTTCTAACGCTGTACCCGAAAGGCTGGCAGAAACACAGCTACATCGCAATGAACGGAGTGTATGAAAATGCCGTTTTAACGGGGTTGAAGAGCCATTCCAATCTGAATGAAATAATATTGTGTGTAGATAACGATGAGGGAGGAATTGAGGCTGTTGACCGATTAAAAGATATTCTTGCGGAGAACGGATATCCAAACGTTAAACGACTTTCGCCTGAGTTTAAGGACTGGAACGAATGTCTGAAAGCGAAGAACGGCGTTGAACCTCTTCCTGCTGTTCCGCATAAGCGAAAAGAAGAATATCTGAAAGAAGTGAGCGAACTGGGGTATCTCAAATGCCGCCCCGATAAGCTGACCTCGCAGATCTATGCAACGTTCAAAAACGGACAATACAACTATCTCGCCGAGTATGCGCTTGCGTTATACCATTAACGAAGAAAAATAAAAATGAACCGAATAGGAGCTATTACAAAGCTGTTGTATGTCATCATAACCATACAACGGCTTTTATCATTTTATTGGAAACTCCAATTCCAGAACAAACTCCGGGAACTGCTTTGGTATTCTCATCTCTCCGCCAAGCTTTTCGACAGTCCTGCGAATGTTGTATAACCCAAAGCCGTGATTATCTTTGTCGAGCTTAGAGGTTTCTGTGGAATTTTTGTTGTCTGGATTTGGATTTGATAATTTAATCACCTGAACATTCTGTACAACAGCACATTTCACCGTTATAACAGCCGAATCGGTTAAGCTGAGTTTTTCACAAGCCTCGATAGCATTATCCAAAGCGTTGGAAAGCATTGTACATAGATCGACTGCAGGAATCTCATCGGAAATAAAACCGCTGAATTGAATCTGAGTGCCGATATTTGCGGCTGATTCGCTTTTCTCCGAAAGTATCGAATCAGCGATCTGATTTCCGCTTGAAAACTTATTTGCATCAATTATCTTCTGCTTGGTTATACTTTTTACATAGTCAAGTGCTTCATCAAGCTGTCTTTTCTCAAGCGTTGCCTGCAAACATATCATATGATTTTTATAATCATGACGAAATTCTCTCAAATCGTCTGTAAGCTTATTGATCTTTTGGTAATGCTCAACTTGACCTACCATCTGTTTTTCCATTATTCCTAATATGCTTTCGTAGTATTGCCGTGAAATACTGCTGAATACAAATGAAATAATAATTGTCAAAAAAGCCATAATGGTCAGCACTGTCAAGAAACTGTTTATTTTATTATCAAAGAACAACTCGCTAGATTCAACAGCCATGTTTCCACAAAGCTCTCCGATAAAAACCAGGACAATTAATATCAATATATATAATCGTTTTGGCAGTAATCTTATGCTGTTCCTGATTTGATTTTGATGATTTTTTTGAAGAAATCTGAGTAGGATTAATACAACAATATTAAAAATCATAGATGAAAAATTTAAAACCGTTGCTCTGTCAAAATCTTGTACAAATAAATCAATCAGTATGCATCCAATTGATTGGAAAATAGAATCTAAAATCAGTACAATAACCGAAATATATACAGACCATAATTTTTTTGATTTGAATATCGACAAAATGCAAATTAGTAGAAATGCATAATAACATATTGTTGCCGTTAGGAAAATAACAGGTTTGTCATGATTTCTATACCAGGAGCAAATAATTCCGGAAATCAAATACATAAGAAATACAGTCACATATTTTCTCCTGTACTCTTTGGTTCCATAAATAAGACTCATGGTTTGGATAATCGTAAATAAATATAGTATAGATATTACTGTAAATTCAAATGTGTGTACTAAATTCATTTCTATTCTCCTATACTTTTTCTTTTAAGATAATTCAGATATTTGCTTTTAAAGTCCTTGAATTTAGAGCTTGAAATAAGCGCTTTTTGACCGTTAGAAAATTCAATTTCCTTTTTACTGTAGCCGATTATGTAATTGAAATTGACGATATACGAGCGATTTGAGCGGTAGAAATACTCTTCATTCAATTTTTTCACCAACGAAGAAATTTTGTTTGAATAAAGAAAAATTCCTTGAGCTGTGACAACTTCCGCATAGATATTGTCGGCTTGTGCATATATTATTTCGTTTTCGGGTATCGTTATATTCTTTTGATTAACAGTATCCTTAACTACTATATAAGCAGTTTTTGCTAGATTTTTTATAACAGAATCCAAAGCTTCGTACAAATCCTCTTTTTCAAACGGTTTAACGAGAAAGCGAAAAGCATTAACTTTCATACTGTCAAAAACAACGTCCTTATAGCTGCTCACAAATATTACGGTAGTATCAACATTGCGTTTCCTCAATACCGAAACGGTATCGAGTCCGTTTTTATCTGTCATTTGATGATCCATAAAAATCAAGTCAAAGGACATATCGGCAGCTAAGAGTTCCATGCCGTCGGAATATTCGTATATAATAAAATTAAGACCATGCTTATCTGCATATATGTATAATTCTTCAGACAACGTTTTTCGAAAAAAAGACTCATCATCGCAAACTGCTATATGCATAATAACCTCTCCCTATTATTTTCTGATATTTTTTGTTGTTCTTATTATACAATATTTTGACATTAATTTCAAGCTATTTTGAGCTTTACAAGAAAAAAAGGGGTGTTTACAAGAATTTTGTAGCCTGTTTTAGAAATCGGTGTTATCTTAATGGCATCGATTTGTAAAGGAGGCAAATAATATGTTCTATAATTTTTGGCTTGCATTTTATAAATTCTTAAAGTAAGGCGGTGCGGTTATGCCGATAGTTGAACACCAGTATCTACATTATAAAAATGTTTTATGTTTTGAAATGCAGCTTGATTACGGAGAAATAGAGGACTTTGCCCAAAGAATCGATTATAGTCTTGACGTTTTAGATCTATCCCGTGACGGGAAAATTGTTATTACTCAAAAATCCCCTTTTCTTGAGTTTCTGATTCCTGTAGATAAACAATTTTCAAGCAGCAAGCATTACCGCTATAAACCGGAGTTCAAACTTGTAAATGCTATAAGGACAAGACATTACGGTTCTTTCGACAGTATTCAAAACAAAGTGGAGGAGCTTAAGAAGTATATTCAAGACCAGTCTTTTTTGCCCGCTACCCCTCCGTACTTCATTGTTCAGGATATTAAAAACAAAATTTATGATGTGTATATTGGTATCAATGAGAACATTTTATGAAATGCGAAAACGAGGTTGGATTTTAGTAATCTGATCTCGTTTTTTTCCTTTACAAGGAAAAAGGGGGTGTTTACAAGAAATTTGTTGAGAACAGCATGATTTTGTGGTATTTTTATGGCGTTAGTAAACTAACAAGGATTTTAAATTATGGAGGTAAAAGTTATGATCAAACAGAAAACAAAGTCACGGCTCAAGCGAACGCTATCCGGAGTACTGGCTTTAGCTATGACAGCGAGTGTGGCAGCTGTCATGCCGGCAGCGGCTGAGGAAACCGCCAAGTATCCCTATGCTGTTTTTGCCGCAGACAATGACGCAGGCATCACAATAAACACTGACAATTTCACACTCAACGGCAGTGCATATACAAACGGTGTGTTCTCGGCAACTGCTCAATATCCCAATATCAACTGTACTGTTACAGATATTGACGATATTACAGATGAAGACAATACAGAGGGAGAAGAAACCGAAGATGTATTTGATGTAAGCTGCGATATGATACTTATTCACACCAAGCTTGCAGACAAATATTTTACAGAAAACTGCGATACATACAACGAAGATTACACATATTCCGATATGAATATTAATATAAATAATTCTGTCTACGTTATGGGCAGACTGAGTTTGGACGGCAATATCAGCCTGAATAACGCTGTCGGAGCTGTTTCGGATGTTGATCTTACAGGCGGTAATCTTAACGGAAATAATACGGTTATCTATTCAAAGTTCGGAGATATTGATATTACAAACAGTCAGGCAACTGTAAATGGTCTGATTTATGCTCCGTTCGGAACTGTTACCATAGACTGCGACAACTTCAATATGAACGGACTTATCATTGCTCAGAATGTTGTTATCGACGGATACGGAGCTAATATCAATTATAGCAGTTCGTGGGCAGAGCTTGTCGGTACAGAATCCGAAGAACTTAGTTGGACGTTTGATGACTGGCAGTATCTTGCCGATACGGACGAGGACGGTCTGCCTAACCTTATTGAAAAAGAAATCGGCTCCGATCCGTATAATCCGGATACGGACGGTGATGGTTTACCAGATGGATATGAGGCATTAACGCTGGGAACTGATCCTACAAAGCCCGATACCGATGATAACGGCGTTCTTGACTGCGACGAGGATTTTGATGAAGATGGTTTAACAAATCTTCAGGAGTACGAGCAGGGCACTGAGCCTTACAACGAAGATACCGACGGCGACGGACTCAAAGACGGCGAGGAAATTAACACTTACGGAACAGACCCTCTCAAGGTTGACACCGATGATGACGGACTTGATGACGGAGACGAGATCTACTTTGAAACCGATCCTCTGAATCCCGATAGCGACGGCAACGGCATTTCCGATGGTGATGAAAAACGTTCACAGACATTTATTCACAAGGTTGAAAACGAGGATTGTGCTGTAACCGAGGTTCATGTAACTATGGAGGGCACGGGAAATCTCCAAAAGACAACAACTGTTGAGAGCATTATGAACAAGGATATACTTTGCTCTGATGTTGTCGGTCTTGTGGGCGAGCCTTTCTCAATTGAAACGACTTCACAGTTTGATACTGCTACGCTTACTTATGTGATCGACAAGTCAAAGCTTGGAGATACCGAGTTTGACAATCTGCTGTTTTTGTGGTATGATGAAGAAAATGACAATTTTGTTGAGCTGGATACCATTCTTGACGAGAAGAATTCAACTGTAAGTGTGGAGACTACACACTTCAGTAAGTATATGATTGTTGACGGAAAAGAATGGTATAGAGCATGGCAAGATATTTACACTAAAATAAACGAATCAAAAGGCCAGCATATTCCAAATGCAACTGTATTAATATCAAAAAGTTCAAATATATATAATGTTAATAACGCAAATCGAAATGAACTTAT
>ENA-OPCV01001937-OPCV01001937.1-human-gut-metagenome-genome-assembly--contig:-NODE-1937-length-14024-cov-2.311833_pt1 | contig 14024 bp, 7 predicted proteins | sample MGYA00241257_ERZ501494 | MGnify/ENA primary metagenome ERZ501494 (study PRJEB25962, sample SAMEA2042618) | human gut metagenome | biome: human gut; feature: human-associated habitat; material: faeces...
GCTCTTCCGATCTCATGCAAATTCAAGGATTACCCGAAGGCTTCAAAGAAGGACCTTTCGCCTTTGAACGCAATGGAAAATATTACTTCACATTCCCCTGGGTAAAGGAGAAAACAGAAGTTCTGGCTTATGCGATGGGAGACAATCCCATGGGGCCCTTTGAGTTCAAGGGTATCATTATGGATGAATCACCAACCGGTTGCTGGACCAATCACCACTCATTGGTGGAATACAAAGACCAGTGGTATCTGTTCTATCACCACAACGATTACTCCCCCGAATTCGATAAAAACAGATCGGCACGGGTCGATTCCTTATTCTTCAACCCGGACGGCACTATCCAAAAAGTAACCCCTACCCTGCGCGGAGTGGGCATAACAGACGCCCGGAAAGAAATTCAACTGGATCGCTACAGCCGGTTAAGCAATCAGGGAGCAGCCATCGATTACCTGAACCAAGCAAACAAATTCGAAGGCTGGAAAACTTTATTGAGCAAAAACGGTGCATGGGTGCAGTACAACCGGGTGAACTTCGGAGAGAGTACCCCCCGGAAAGTGAAAGCAAGAGTAACCTCGGACAACGGAGGAACACTGCAAATACGTATAAACGGAACAAATGGTCCGGTTATCTCGGAAATAAAAGTTCCCAAAACCGATAAATGGACAAATATTGAATCCCCGGTTCGTTCCGCTCAGACCGGTATCCACGATTTATACGTGTCTCTAAAAGGAAGCGGTAAAGTTGAAATTGACTGGATCAGTTTTCAATAACTAAATCTCCATGCCGGATATGAAGTATACGAAGACAATAGCACTAATCACAACCCTGCTCTGCTTCCTGCAAGGGCAGGGTTTAGCGCTTGCCCAGGATAATCCAAACCAATACAATTACCTTTATCTTACTATCCGGAACGGATTATGCGACAACTCTATCCGAACCATACACAAAGATCACAACTCATTCATGTGGTTCGGAACCTCCAACGGGCTCGACCGTTACGATGGTTACGAACTGAAACACTACTCCACAGCTCCCAGGCAACCGTATCAGTTTATTGAAAGTAATTACATCAATGACATTGACGAAGACGACAACAACTATTTGTGGGTAGCTTCCGAAGCCGGCATCATGAGCATTGATCTCCTTCACGAAAACCTCAACTTCTATAAGGAATACTCCGGTAAGAACAATAATGTGCTTTACTCTCCCGTTCAGGCCCTGCTTGTCGACGATTTCAATAATCTCTGGGTAGGCAAAAGTGACGGACTGGCCTACATCATTCTGAACGAAGAAAGGCAGATAAAAGATATCCGGATATTGAAGAAAGATGTGGATATCAAAACCATCGTAAAACACGGTAGTGATATCTGGGCGGGAGGCGACAAGTGTTTATTGCATTTCACTCCTTCGGGCAAACAGGATTACAGCAATATCCCCGTAGTTACAAACTTAGATATTTCACAGTTAATCTTCAACCGCCTGTTTTCGTATGGTGACTATCTGTGGATCGGTACCCAAAGTGGCTTATACTGCTATAACACCCAGAATCAGTTCTGCATACTCTATCAGCATAATCCCAATAATCCTCACAGCATTTCCTCCAACTTCATCACAGATATTGATAAAAATTCATCAGGCGACATCATTATCGGAACCAGAAACGGAGTGAACATATACCAGCGAAATGACCAATTCGTTACTTTCAGCAGAGGCATACAAGCCCGGTCCCTGAATGATAATATCGTCAACCGGATATTTGTTGATAAGAATGATAATATCTGGGTAGGGACCGACTTCGGCGGAATTAATATCATGGCTCCGCAACGCATAACTTTCAATTATTCACTGCAAGGGTATGAGAAAGGAGTGCCCAACATCATCAGCACAGTGCTCGAAGACAAAGAGGGAAACATCCTGGCAGGAATTGTAGATGGCGGACTTGCCATTAAGAGGAAAGGTGCTGACTCCTTTTCGCTCTTCAAACACAACCCGGGAGATCCGCACTCACTGGCTCACAACAACATCTCGGATATCATTCAGGACCTGCATGGCAATTACTGGATATCAACAATAGGCGGAGGTCTGGATAAACTGGATAAAAACAATCTGTCACATCCCGTATTCGAACATTACAACAGTTTGAATTCCTCCCTGACCTCCGATGACATCCATGACATAGCCCTGGACTCTGCCCGGAATGCACTGTGGATATGCAGCGGTAGCCATATCAATACACTCGATTTCTCTACGGGAGCTATCAATCGGCTAAAGTTCTACACACAGTCCAAGGAACCCGTTCATAACATGAATACAATCTTCATCGACTCACAGTCAAGATTATGGATTGGCGGAAACGGCGTGTACGTCATCGATCTGGAAAATTCCAGAAATACCTACGAATATATATACTATCAGCACAAACTGGATGATCCCGAAAGCAAAATCAATGAAAAGATCACTTGTATATTCGAAACTAAAAAAGGGGAGATTTATCTGGGTAGCCTCGGAAATGGCATCTACCTGTTGGAAGACAACGGTAACAACGAAAAATATACCTTCAAGAACTATGCCGTACGCTGCGGTCTTTCGGACACCAGCATCTCGAACATTCTGGACGATGAGAACGGGAACTTATGGATCAGTACCCTAAAAGGCATTTACTTCTTCGATATCAATACAAAACGGGCCTTCAAGTTCGACGAAGGAGACGGGTTGCTGGTACCCCAATTCTATAAAAGATCCGGTTGTAAGACCATCAATCACAACATGTTACTGGGAACTATCGATGGTTTCGTAACATTCAGTCCACTGGTAAACCTGCCCAAGCAAAAGCAACGGACGATAACCCTCACCAGCGTTGTCTGTAACGGCAGCCAGCTGATACCTTATCTGAACAGCGACAATCTGCCCGTAAGTATCTCAACAACCAAGGAACTGCATTTATATCCACCACAGAATTCCTTTGAAATCACATTCAGCTGCCTGGATTATATCGAACAGGAAAAGGTGTTCTACTTCCATCGCATTCATGAACTGGAGGAGCACTGGAACACAGGATTGGTAAAGAGAAACGCCAAGTACACCAATCTGCCGCCGGGAAAATATACGCTGGAAATACGATGCACCAACCACGACAACACCTGGTCTACCGAAGCCACCTGTCTCAGCATTATTGTACATCCCCCATTCTATAAAACAGGATGGTTCTACTCACTTATCGCTATATTGATAGTGTCCATTCTGCTTTATATCATCTATTGGTATAATGCAAGGCAACAACATATCCAGAAACTTCTGAAAGAAAAGATAGAAAGCATGTCCGAGCAGATGGAGGCTATCAACAAAGAGAAGCTATCCTATTTCACCAACCTCGCACATGAGTTTAAGACACCCCTGACCCTGATACAAGGACCGGCAAGCCAGCTTGTCAGGCAAACCACCGATCCCAAAGAAAAAGAGGACTTACAGATTATCAACCGGAACGCTCAATACCTGCTTTCACTGGTCAACCAACTGATTGACTTGCGCAAGATCGATACCCAGAACTTAACGCTCAATTACTCTCAATTCAACTTCAGCAAGTTCCTGAACACAACAATAACCGACTTTTCCAACCTGATGAAAGAACGAAACATCAGCTTTGAAAAGATATACCGCCTAAAGAGTGACCATATCTATTCTGATAAGGAAAACCTGCATAAGATACTGTTCAATCTATTATCCAACGCCATCAAGCATACTCCCGATAAAGGAAAAATCACATTGCATGCCAACCAATTCATCGACAAGTCGAACAAACTCATGCAGTTTATCTCCGTCACCAACAGTGGCAGCATAATAGCTCCTGACGAAATAGACAAAATATTCAACCGTTTCTACCGGATACCCGAACAGAACAAATATACAAACTACGGACAGAGCAGTACGGGCATCGGACTTCACATCGTAAAAGAGCTTATCAACCTATTAGACGGAACGATTAAAGTCAAGAGTTCGGAAAAAGAAGGTGTATCTTTCAGATTATATTTCCCCATTACGCTGGCGGACGCAGCGGAGAATGAAATTCATGAGGAATATAAAGAGCCCGTACCCGTTGAAGACAAAATCGAGCCGTTCATTCCTATAGACAGGAGCAAGCCGACTTTGTTATTGGTAGAAGACAATCCCGACATGCGTCATTATATCAAGAATATGCTGAAAGAAAAATACAATATCGCTGAAGCAAACAACGGTGAGCAAGGCTATAAGACAGCCCAGAATATCGTGCCCGATTTTATTGTATCCGATCTAATGATGCCCGTATGCGATGGTTCCGACTTCTGCAAAAGACTGCGCGAGGACAAGCTTTTAAGTCACATTCCTTTCCTGCTTCTCACGGCAAATTCAAGTGAGACTGCCCGGATAGAAAGCTATGAAAACGGAGTAGACGGATATATCACCAAGCCTTTCGAACAATCCGTATTATTAGCCCACATAGACTCCATCTTGAAGAACAGGGATTTGCGTCAGAAGAAATTCGTAGAACAAGACTTGAATCCTATCCTGCTGGAAGTGGGACAGCCCGACCAGCAGTTCATGAACGAAGTTATGAATATTCTGGAAAAGAACTATGCTGATCCTCAATTCGGTGTAAAGGATCTGACAGAAAGGCTGAACATCAGTTATACAGTGATTTATAAGAAATTCGTATCACTCACCGGACTTCCGCCGGTACGTTTCATCCAATTATACAGGCTACAGATTGCCAAGAAAATATTAGAGAGTAGCACCAATAACATCATTGTATCAGAAATAGCCTACCGGGTGGGATTTAATGATCCCAAGTACTTCACCCGTTGCTTTGTGAAACAATATAAGCAAACGCCCAGTTCATTCTTCAAGTAGCACGACCTTAGAATCAGGTCTGTTTACAGCACATTGCGGAAGGTTTCTATTTTATAACTATCAGATCGCCTTCCGCAAACCCAACTGTTATATGTTTCACCTGAAAAAGACTTATTACTTTCAGTTCTTTCTTTAACTCTTTCAGAACTTCCACCAGGCCGTTCAGTACTTCCTCCCACGGGATTTCGCTGGAAAGTTGCAAAGCATCACAGTTCCTTTCTCTCGGATCGAAATCTTCTTCACAAGCCCAGTCATCATTTTCCGCGTCATATTGTTTAGAGCCTGTCAGTTCGAGTGTATAGCAGCTCTGCCCATTTTCTTCGACAGCTTCCCACAAGTTGAAGTTCAATGCAATGATGTCATTAGGCAGGGTTTCGTATTCAGCAATGAACAAAAGCCATTGTTTTACAATGGCTTTTACTTTCTGTTTATCAAATACCTCCATAGGGGTACAGCAAGTCTGAAAGTCCGGTTTACTTTCATCGTTCCCCAATATGGAGAATAGTTTTTTCAAAATATTACTCATTCTTAATCAATTCAAAAGTGTAGCTTCCTAACTCTATGACATCATTAATATGATATGACTACAAAGATAATGACAAATTATAAATAAATAGTATCTTTGTTACCATACCATATTAATAACCTTTTAGTTGAGGAAAATGTTTTGCATGGCATGATTAAACATCAAATAAAGCAACCCGGTATCCAGATAGAAGACGTTATCTCTTTTTCTTCCAGATATAAATATGTGCTCCTACCGTTGCATATAGGCGGGTGACATCCATCTTGCCGGTATATGTCTCATCAATTGCTGCCTGCAGCCCAGTATTGTCAACTTTTAGTTTCCCAATTTCGCCTCCTATTAAACCGAGATCTACGCTCATACCTACTACCGAACTCAAACGATATTCAAGACCCACTGTGAAATTTCCACCTAAAGCATTGGCTGTACCACTGAGTTCCCCCAATCCGCTTCCTTTCACTGTCTCTTTATAGCGCAACCACCCCCAACCGATTGCGCCATAAATGGTTAGTTTCTCTCCTAAAATCCATCGACCGGTAAATTGAGGGGCAATATACAATAGCCGCCCTATATCATCCATAACCATACCACGTACACCATCATAGAAAGCAACTGATTGCTTGGAACGAAATTGCTGTACAAGTACTCCCCATCCCCAACGATTGTAGTAACGAGACATTCCTACTCTCCAATCAAGTCCCGTAACGTAATTAGAAGCAGCCAGTCCCTCAACCTTTTCTACCGATGGAATATATCCTATGCCTGCACCTGCAAAAACGTAACCGATAGGTTGTTTATTCCAGTCCGTGCCCTTACGTGGTTGTGAGATAACCTCTTGTTTGGATTGTACCAGACCCTCGTTTATCTCCTGAGCATGAAGAGAGAATGCTCCCAAGATGCTGATTGCTAATAGAATGATTTGTTTTTTCATATTTTATGTATTAGTTTAATGTTTCAGTTCTCACCTTCAGGGGGATAAACTATTGTCCAATTTGCTTGTTCCATATCTTCTAATGAAACCAGATAACGATGAAGAATAGGAACATATTTACGAATTGTATCACAAGGCTCAAACATATATTTGCGATAGATTTCACGATCCATAATCAGAAATTGCATACAAGGAACAACATTGAAATCAGCTTTCCAGCCTGTATCGTCTACGCTCTCTATAAGAGATGACGAACCTTTAAAAACTCCAACAGCTCCAACTGAACATAGAAACAATGTGTCAGCAATTGTAAGATTTCTGTCTCTATATTCTTGGTAAACAATATCCCGTTCTGACTTATTAACAAGTGTAATGTATTTCTCGCTCTGTTCCGGACATGCCGAAAATATGCATGACAATAAACATAAGCCTAGTATTTTGGCAATTTTCATTAATTTCATAATTAATAATTGTAAATAAATACCTTATCGAGTACTACTATTATAAATTCCAACACCAATAGGGCCAATAACAGGTACTAACCATGATACATGATCATACCACTTTGCATCCAGTTTCAAATCACTAATAGCATTCCTAACGCCAAGATTATGATAATCACGATATTCATATCCTTTACCTGTATAATTAATATCCAGAGGGTTAGCTTTAAAATTCCATCCAATACTGTTTCCCCTTTCAATATTAGTATCATATTGCGCTTCTGTCTGATAGAACCCAGAGACATGCCTATTAAAATATAAAAATGCTCTGGCATTCGCATCCTGTTCGTGAGGCTGATATTTATGTTCCCCACTTCCGTCAGCACTCATCAAGCTCGGTATGCCTATTCTGGATAAATATCCCCACCCCATCGATTGACTTTGCAGGTAGTGCCCATACTCATGTTGGAATACCGAGTTATTCGGATCAGCCGAAATTGTACGATCACCAATAATAAAACTACTCAGAGTTACTGCTTTTTGTCCCCAGTTATTGCCACTCATTACAGTTGCTCCTCCCCAGTAATCCACATTATCTACTTGACCAGCATACCCCGAAAATTGAGCGTACCCATGACCTATCATAGTCTGAGGCAATTGCCACGTAAAGCGTGAAATTAGTTCCCATGAGGCAGTCCAGAAATTCCGATGACTTTGATGATTCATATAACTACCTGTAGCAAACAACCCACCCCACATTTTCACCTCATTCACACCACCTTTCCATCCTTTTTCAAAAGCTTTCCAAGGCTTTTTTGAAAACAATCCACGAAAGAATCCAAACATATACCCTAAAAAGAATTCCCCATTCGGATCCGTATATACCAATGGGTTATTCAAACAATAAGAGTATCTATTATAGTTTTGGCTCGAATATGGATTCTGTAATCGCGGATCAGGAGATAAGAACCTACCAATAACCGGATCATATAGTCTTGCATTCATATTAATCAAACCAAAGGCAGTTAGATGCTCATGCCCAGTATAACCTCTGCCCAAGAATAACACAGGTTCTGTGCCAACTGCATATAAAGCCTGATTAACAGGATTTCTTAATCTGCCCCACACATCGTAACTTAACTCTTGCTTGACTACACCGGAGGAATTAACAATGTGGGTAATGTTACCCAGATAATCCCCGCACAAATAGTAAACAACCCAAGCCCCTGAACCTTCTTTCACATACACTGCTGCCGCTGAATATGCATCGCCGCCAAGGTACAGAATTTCTTTTGAACCCGCAACTCCTGTCTCGAATTCATATTGATTTCCCCAATAATATTTATTGAGTTGGACTTGATTGTTCTTCTTCAGATTCATTTTGACCCTATTACCTTCCCCATTATATGTAAATGTTGCTACATAACCATTTTCAGTAATAGTCTCCGGCCTTCTTAAAGCATTATAGGTAATCTGTTGTTCCCGAAGTGGAACTTCCGTACCATAAGGAGTAATCGAAGCTATTGCATAAGGTTTCTCATCATTATACACAAAAGCTCCTACATTAGATATATTGGTTATATTTCCATTGTTACTGTAAGCAGCCGTTTTTCCGGCAAAGCTTGTTAATCTGTTCAGATTGTCATAACCAAAGCTCTCCTGAATGTTCCTCACATTGTCTTTTCTCCAGTTCAGATTGCCCGTCTTAGCGTTAAAGTTATATCCGGAATTCTGAATAACAGTAGAACCGTTTTTAACTACTCTACCCGTTGGAATCCCGTTTGCATCATAAGAATATGTACGGGTCAGAATACCAGTGCTTACACCGGTCGTTAATCCTAATGAGTTTTCAGCAGTTAACTTCCAGATAGATGTCGAGCTATTAAGTTTCACTTCCGAAAGATTACCATAGGAATATGTATAGTTTTCAGTCACAATACTGCTGACATTAGAAGCATACGCCAAGTCTGATATACGCCCACTGGTGTAAGTAAATGTTTTTTTGAGCCATTTTCCATCCACATTCGTTTCTTTCATGGTCTTTAGCCTCATCAAAGCATCATAAGTATAGGTTTTAGACGTCCCGTTTGAACTTACCTCAGATTCTATGAGATTATCAGCATTATAGCTGTAATTTATTGTCTGTCCGGCAACCTCCTTTTTTGTCAAACGATGAAAATTATCATAAGTTTTCTTCGTAGTATTTCCATTGGCATCAGTTTCCAGAACGCCATTCCCCATAGCGTCATAACCGTATTCGATTAGTCCGAAACTTGGGTCATTCATCGTAATTCGTCTGCCAAAATCATCATACCCGAATGTAGTTGTAATCTGTCCCGGAGCAATTACGCTATTCATCTGACCATCTGGTCTATAATTATAAGCAGTGGCACCTGCGGGGTCGGTAACTGATATTATATTTCCGGAAGCATCCTGTTTTTCTGTTTTTGAAACACCATCTACCACCGAAGTTACGCTTGTATTAGAGTATGAAAAAGTGTCCTCCTTACCGGATGCATATTTTAATGATATGATCCTATCATTAGAATCATAAGTATATGTATTCCATTGCGCAGGAGTGGCTCCCTTGAACGGCACGGAAACTTTAGCCAACCTCCCTCTCTCGTCATACACATTATCGGTATAAATATAATTTCCGTCAAAGCGTTGTTTTCCACTTCTTACTTCCCTCCCTAAAGCATCATAATAAGTCCGGGAAGCCGGAGCGCCTGTAGCAGAAATGGTAGTAAGCCTTAAAGCTGAAGCCGGAGCCGTAGCCCAAGAATATGAAGTAGTTTCTACAGAACCATCCGGAGAGACAGTTTTTACTTTTCTACCCCAATCATCATATTCGAACGTGGTTTCCTGTTCTTTATGATTTTTTACAGAGTAAAGTAATCCCTTTGGATTGTACGTATACGTACTCACAAAATTCAAAGGAGTCGTTTTCTTTATGACCCTCCCATAAGAATCGTATTCATACAGCGTTTTTAAGCTAGTAGTAGCTCCATACTCTTTCAGAAATTCCTGAGTAACCAGCCCATCTTTATATGAACGATTGACTTGAGAGGCTGATTTCCCGTTTACATAATTCACTGTAACAATCGGAAGCTGATTATTATCAAATACAGGTATGTAATTTCTGCCGACCCATGTTAAACCATCTTTTGTTTTAGTGGTTACCTGATCATATAACAGTCCTATTCTATAAGTCGTGCCATTGTCTATGTTCTGATAAGAGTTATCAGTTGTTATCGTGAGACCATCGCTGTAAACTGATGTTTCTTTCGTTACATTACTATAAACATCATAGACACAACTGGAATTTACTGTCACGTTTTTCAACTTATCTTTTTCTACCTTGCTGCTCGAAATCATTCTGACTACCTTATTTGATAAGGTAACCATATGAAAGTTATAAGACGATTCCGCCGTTGGAGTGACCACTTGAGTAATGAACCCGAACTTCATGGGATCAAAAGTCTGTTCAGTCTGAATTCCCCTGTTATTGTCATATATCCTAACTTTCCTGAACCCACAGAAGCCTAAGCCTTGACGATGCGCAACAGCATCATTATAATAATACGATACAGAAGATATGTATTTGCCATTATAAATAGAGTATGCATTACTCACCATATTAACGTCTATATACAGCTTATTATATGGAAAACCCACACTATAGTCAGATGTCGTCCAATACATATTGCCATTAGTAAGATTTTCATAATCAAATTTCTCAATTACCCCATAACTGTTAATCATGCCGGTCAGCATTCTTCCCCGGGCATCATTACGTGTAAAGGAGATTGGAGTGACAGTGGCATCCTTTATACTTAGCAATTGGCTGGTCCTACAACTATAACCATCTCCTATAGTTCCTGTTACAAAATGAGAATCAGAATCTACAGTCACTTTTGCAGATTCGGCCACAGTATTCAGTTTACCGTTCTGGTTCAGATGTACACTGATTTGAGTTCCGGATTTTACAGCTAAATCGGGAAGTTTATCACCATTCAGATCATGAAACAGAAACTGATAATTGGTATCGGAATTAGATAAAAACTCAAATGTGCTGCTTACAAATCCACTACCGGTTGCCAATAAAGCAGTCCAGGTTTTATACGTACTATTATAGTGAGTTACCGGATAAGAAATGGGTCTGATACACGGAGTGGTAAATTCAAAAGCCTTATCGCTATCAACCTTACCACCATTATTAGGGAGGAAGGGATCCCTTATTATCGGATCATCAATAATCTCACCTCTACAGCCACTACATTCACCACAAGGGCGTTTTTTCATTTCAATCCAGTAATCATTCTTCTTCGGACCTAAAAGAAAATCGGTGAGCCCATCACCGTTAATATCTTCAACCAACAATTCTCTTTTGGAAGCACCCGATATATCTGTGCTCTTAATGCCGCTTGTATATGCAATCTGCACAAAAGCACCTCCCTGATATGAGTAAATATAAGTTCCACTTCCGTTTATGAGGCAAATGTCCGTTCTCCCGTCCCCGTTATAGTCGACAGCAAAAAGCGCATCTTTAAAATAATCAAATAAGAATGGAGTTTGATCATATATCTTAGTCCTCACTTCCAGATTAAACATAGTGGTTCTTGACCATGTCCTGGTTTCCCCCTTCGGAAGTTTGTTACCCGAAACGGCAACCAATTCCATCTTCCCATCTCCATTGAAATCTCCGGTAATGAATAATCTGGGGACAGCACTTTGCCTGCTGCCTTCTGCAAATGTTCCTTCTAATAGGAAGGATGCATTCCGGGTTGTCATATTCTTATCATAGGTAGTAATATCTACTTTGGCGCTGTTCTGATCATGCAACCAATAATTAATTCTAACCAGTTCATCATTTCCATCGCCATCTATATCAACAGGATATAATTTCTGGAATCCATTACCTGCCTGAATCTTTACCGGTGAACAGAGGTAATCTCCGAGATTCTTATAAACCAACAGATTCTGTGCAGGATCATATTTACTTCCATACTGGTAATTTCCTTTTTTATCATAAGCGGTTATACCATAAGATTCAAAATTAGGATAGGCAACGAGTCCTTCACTCCGGGTAAGAGAATTAAACTTACCCTTATGCAGAATAAGATCAGGAGCCTTACTGTTAGCAAAATAAGTTTCAAGAAAAGCCGTGCTTGTCTGGAAACGACTTTCGTCAGACTCACCTCCATAATAGAACATCAGCGGATTAACTTCTTTGCCATTCGATTTAAGACTGAGTTTAGACAAGAAACTATATATACTTGTGTCATAACTCAGCGTATAAGTACTAAGAAGCATTGATGATTGATAATATGTATCTATCTTCGACAATAACTTACTATCCTTCATCAGCCGCCCCGCTATATAAGAAGATTGAACATCGCTTCTTGTCTGATAGGTAAACTTTACAGCACCATATTGAGTAGAATTGCTGCCATATTTGATCTCGGTGACATAATAGACGTTATTATCCAACAGATAAGTAAAATCAATATAGTCTCCGAATGCATCTACACTTTTAGTAATCGGGTAAGTAATTTGTGCCGATGTATTGGTGGAATATCCAAGAGTTACTTTCTTTCCATCCGGATACCAAACATCAAAATAGTATTTTCCTGATGGTGCATAAAATGTAACTTTCACATTGCCGTGCTCTGTCTGATAATCGATTTGAGAAGACGTTTCTGATATCTTAATAAGCCGACTCCCATCTAATGAATAGGCAGAATTCTTATCTAAACTAGCCGGTTTTGCATTGCTTCCATCATAATAATAGTTTGAATTACAAATAGATATATAGGATAATCCCCCTATACACCACCCGTATCCGGCAATACTATTCCCCATCAGACTATTATAAGATAAGGCAAGAGCGGGTTGGTGTCCGTTTTTCCCTCCATATATTTCAATAGGTACACTGTATGTGAGTGAGCCATTTTCTATTCTCGATTGAATAGGTATTTCACCTACTGCTTTTGCCCGGTCTATCTCTACCGTGCTTGGCAATTCGGGCAGGGATGGAGGCGCCGGCAAAAGAGGATCTAACGGTTCTAACGGTTCAAACGGATCTAATGGTTTCAACGGGGGCTTCAAGAGAGGGGCGTCTAACGAAAGAACTTCACTTCGGACGGCACTGTCTTCCGACGACAACTCATTGACTTCTGTCACGATTTTATACAGTCCGTCTTCATCAGCTTCTTGCATGAATTCATCTTTTAATGGATCTATAACAAGAGAATCCCGGCCTACTGAGATTTGGGCATATCCTGATAAGGTACATAACAGTACCAAGATAAAAAATATTCTTCTCTTCATAATAGCGTATTAGCTTTAGGTTATTCTTTAATTATTTTCCAACTACTGGTATTACCATTATAGACTATCTGCATGATATACATCCCCGGAGTTCGATCAGATATATCTACCGCATTGGACTGAGATATACTGCCCCATTGTTGCAGCAATGTCCCGGTAAGATCATAGAGAGATATTCGGGCATTCTCAAACTTCTCAACTCCTGAAATATCAACTTTGAGCATACCACGGGTAGGGTTGGGATAAATTGTCACCTTAGTTTCCGAAAGTTTTTCTTCATATATGGAAGGCTCTACTTCATCATCGCTCAAGACTCCCCTTGTCTGAACCACAATTTCCTTTTGGCGAGACAACCGATTACCGGCACTGTCGTAAGTATACTTGATTTTGTTTTGAGCGTATGCATCAGCAGCAGCCCACATAGATAAAACCACGAATAGCAGAAATATGGCAACTATCCGTTTAGATGTTTGAATTCTTAAAAGTAGAAATGTTGTTTTCATGTGATATAAGATTTTATTGACGCTTCAAATAACCACAACTTTCACATAAAAACAAAATATTATATGGTAACAGTGGTAACAAACCTACTTCAGCAAGAAAAGTTGTTTTTCATCTTACAGCTCTTCAGCTCTCCTCAACTGCCCTGTTCATCGGCCTTTCGGCTGAAAGTATCTCCTGAAAGGAAAGATTCTTTGCTTTCAGCTTTCAGCCGATATTGTAATCATGAGATTCTTCATGCTTAATAAGTGCTATTTCATTAGAAACTTTAGTATTGGAAAATTCACGTATTTCACTGTATTGGATCTATAGATGGAAGGTGTTGGATATATAGATGGGAGACGTTGGATATATAGATGGGAGACGTTGGATATATAGATGGGAAACGCTGGATATATAGATGCGT
>ENA-OPCV01001946-OPCV01001946.1-human-gut-metagenome-genome-assembly--contig:-NODE-1946-length-13981-cov-2.282924_pt1 | contig 13981 bp, 11 predicted proteins | sample MGYA00241257_ERZ501494 | MGnify/ENA primary metagenome ERZ501494 (study PRJEB25962, sample SAMEA2042618) | human gut metagenome | biome: human gut; feature: human-associated habitat; material: faeces...
ATTGTCGTACACCTCCATCATAGATTGTCTGATACATCTCTGCATCTGTTATCTGTTAATACAAAATGAGTGAACAGTCACTGACTATCCACTCATCTATCCACATAAAAATCTTTTTAAACAAAAGAATGATGTTATGCAACATATTAAACCAATAGTCACCCGATTGTGCTATGGTGAGAGCGGATACTCTACTTTCTTTTCTTCACACAAAAGTTAATATACCACTCTTCTACTCTTGTGTCAATACTTTTTTATCGTTTATTTCCCATACAGAATGTAGCTACTACACCCGGACCGGTATGACTGCCGATAACCGTTCCAATATTATGGATAAATACATTCTCAACGCCCATTTTCTCACGAACCAGCTTCGCCACATACTCTGCATCTTCCAGGCAATCGCCGTGGGTAATCATAATGATCTCATTGTCCCATCCCTCAGAACGCTCCACTGCCATGTCGACAATCTTATGCAGGGATTTCTTACGACCGCGCTCTTTACCGATTACCTGCAGCGCACCATTATCATCCATATGAATGATCGGTTTGATCTGGACAAGCGTTCCGAGAACTGCCGTTGTTTTAGATACACGACCTCCTCTATGAAGATGATTCAGATCATCCACCGTAACATTATGGCAAACGTGAAGCTTGTTCTCTTCTGCCCACTTTGCGATCTCATCAATCGTCTTGCCTTCTTCTTTCAGCTTAAGAGCATAGTACAAAAGCAAGCCCTCTCCCAGGCAGGCGCAAAGTGTATCGATCACGATAATCTTTGCTTCCGGATAATCCTCCGCCAGTTCTTCCGCCGCGATTCGCATACTATTGCATGTTCCGCTTAATCCGGAAGAGAATCCAAGATGAAGTACATCTTTTCCTTCCTTCACAAACGGTTCAAGCATCTCGCGTGCTTCCTCCGGATTGATCTGAGAAGTCACAGACATATGGCCTTCTCTTAATTTCTGAAAGAACTCTTTTGCTGTCAATCCTGACATATCTGTGTAAGTTTCTCCATCAATCGTATATTTCAACGGAAGAACCGGAACATGTCTCTCTTCCAGCCATTCCTTCGGTAAGTCTACAGTACTGTTCACGGTAATAATGAACTCTCTCATGTCAATAACCTCCTGCTCTCTTTCTTCCGGAAACCACCACTACATTCCATATAGCAGACATGTATTTTCCGGATAAGCAATATTTTTTATATCATACCACCTTTTATAATAAAGAGCAAAGATATATTAACAAAATTAAGATTTTGTCAGTTAATTTTTACATTTAGATAATTTCTTCCTGAAAGTGTTTTATTAAACACGAGGAAACATAATACCAAAATGCATCCCGCAACAAATCCATACAGATTAAACACTGCAGTCAGTACAAGAAGCATCAGTCTCATAAATTTTAATGCATATCCAAGTTCGAAATTCGGCTGTGTATAATTTGCCACTGCCACAAATGCCATATATAGCATTACTTCTGAATTGAACCAACCGGATTCTACCGAAAATTCTCCCATCACAATACCGGCGATCACACTCAGTGGAGTACTGAGCATCGTTGGCGTATTCATCGCAGCCAGCCGTAAACCGTCAATTGACAGTTCAAGCAGAAGAAACTGCCAGATCAATGGAAGATTGATCTGATCACGCACCATTACAAATGAAAAAACGTCTGGTAGCCACTGCGGATTCTGCATATATAATAGATACAATGGTGTAAAAAACACCGTTGCGATTGTGATCAGGGTTCTGGAAATCTTCAGATACATTCCGGTCAACGTCGGAAAATAATAATCATTTGCTTCTTCAATAATATCCAGAATTGACGTTGGCAGAATCATTGCAGACGGTGAATTGTCCACCAGGATTACGACTTTCCCTTCCAGCAGACAGGCAGCCGCGGTATCCGGCCGCTCTGTAAATTTAAATTTCGGGAATGGATTGTACCATTTCCGTTTAAACAGGCACTCTGCCAGACTTTGCTGATTCATGCGAAGATCATCCACTTTGATATCCCGGATCCGATGATTTAAATTCTTTAAAAGTTCCTGATCTACCCGGTCATCCATATAACAAAGTGCCACATCCGTTCTGGAACTTTCTCCAACCTCCAGCATTTTCATAACAAGATGCCGGTCACGGATACGCCGCCGCATGAGGGCGGTATTGAATACGATCGTCTCCACAAACCCGTCCCTGGAACCACGAAGAGATTTATCCTTGTCCGGTTCATCCACACTTCTCGCCGGATATGTTCTGCAGTCGATGGCAAGGCAAGCCTGATATCCGTCAATGAACAAACACGTGACTCCTGACAAAAGATTCCGGAAAATCTGATCAAAATCCCCGATCACGTCCACTTCCACATAGGGAATACAGGTCGTTGCGAACGCCGCTGCGTCCTTTGGCATATCTTCCTCTTTGATATTAAAAAAAGAGTCCATGATTTTTAACATAGACTCATCTTTCGTAAAACCATCTATAAAGTAAAATGTAGCGTCTTTTCCTCCAATCTGTATATCCCTTTGAACGATATCAAAACTGTCTTCTACCGGCAGCATCTGATTCATATAGTCTACATTTTTATCTCTTTTTGAAAAAACTTTTGTCTTGTCAGCCATACATTTACCCTCATCTTCTAAAATTCTACTTACATTTTCTTTTCGTTGTTTCATCTATTAATCGTTATATCTTGAAAAGTAATAATAAGTCAAAATCTATGATAATAGTATGTCTGAAACTTGCAGTATCATACTTGATGCCCTGACATTTTTCAGTAATCCTTCTAATTATCTCTGGGATGTACTTCCGAACCCGCCATTTCTCACAGTTGTTACATCATCATCCATTGTAATTCCATATTCCACAAAGATTCCCTGCATAAACCCACTTCCTGCTTCCAGTTCTACAGTCTTTCCTTCATTGGAATCATTCGTAAGTTTTGCAAAAATGTGTCCTTCATTGTCTGAGTAAAAATAATCGCTATCGATAATTCCTACCGTATTATTAAGCTGCAGACGGTACTTAAATCCAAGTCCGCTTCTCGGATAGCATTTTAACACCCAGTTTTCCTGCATCTCTACGCGGATTCCAGTCGGAATCTTTACTGTTTTCCCTGGTGCGAGCACAATCGGGATCGGTGTATAGAAATCATATCCGGCAGATCCGGCCGTTGCACGTTTTGGAAGCTTGATCGACTGATAGATTTCCTTTAATTCCCCTTCTTTCATTTCTCCGAAGGTGTCCTGAAATCCTTCTGCGAACTGTTCAAAACTTACTTTGTGAAACTGTGCGATTCTCTTTGCCATCATATGTTCTCCTTTTTTTCCTTACATTTTTTTGAAATCTCCCGTATTAATTGCCACATTCAATACTGATTTTATTAAATAAGGTAAGAATATCATCGATTGCCATATCTTCTTTCTCTTTGCCCTTTTTGTCCAGTATCATGTGACCATTATGCATCATCACGAGGCGATTCCCATATTCTACTGCATAGCGCAGATTGTGTGTGACCATAATCGTTGTCAATTGTTTTTCTTTTACAATCTTATCAGTGAGCTGCATGATCAGCTCTGCCGTCTTTGGATCCAGTGCTGCTGTGTGTTCATCAAGGATCAGAAATTCAATCGGTGTCATAGTGGACATTAAAAGTGCCATTGCCTGTCTCTGACCTCCGGATAAAGAACCGACTTTCACGTCCATCTTATCTTCCAGTCCGAGACCAAGCTGGGCAAGCTGCTCTCTGTAATATTCTATCCGAGCTTTATTCGTCCCACGTCCAAGACCATATAATTTCCCTTTATTGTCTGCCAGTGCCATATTTTCCAGAATTGTCATACTTGGACACGTGCCCATGGACGGGTTCTGATAAACACGGCCGATTCTTTTATTTCTCTTATATTCTTTTTCTTTTGTAATATCTGTATCCCCGATCAGAATCTGTCCAGACTCAACCGGGATACTTCCACAGATAATATTCAACATGGAAGTCTTTCCGGAACCATTGCTTCCGACTACGGAAAGGAATTCTCCTTTTTCAATATTCAGATTAAAATCCTGAAAAAGACACATCTCATTGACGGATCCTACATTATAATACTTTGAAATTCCTTTTAATTCAAGCATTTCCTTTCACCTTCTTCTTTCCACCCATGCTGATTACAAGAACAACCAGGAATAATATTGCTGTAATAAGCTTCATTGCCTGTGGCTCAAAGTTACGGATTGCCACTGCCACGCATGCTTTGTAAATAATCGAGCCAACCAGAACTGCCGTTGTTGTCTTCACAAATGAAATCTTTTTAAAGATGCTCGTTCCAATGATGACGCTCGCAAGTCCAATGACCATTGCTCCTGTTCCCATAGAAATCTCAAACACTCGCTCCTCCTGAGCAAATACACAGCCTGCCAGAGAGACAAGTCCATTTGAAATAGCAAGTCCGAGAATCTTTACATTTCCCTGGTCTTTTGCAAGAGAAGTTACAAGCACATGATTGTCTCCTACTGCTCTTAACAGATAGCCTGATTTTGTCTGCATATAAAGATCCAGAAGGATTTTACAGATTATCGTCAAAACCAGAATCAGAATCAGAGTCATATATGGTTTTATTCCTGACGGAAGTCCATTTATAAAATCATTTTTAAAAATACTCTGCTGTGAAAACAGCGGTACATTTGCCGTTCCTGCAATATACAGATTCATGGTCCACAGGGCTGTCATCATAATAATACCTGACAGAAGATCACGTACTTTGCATTTTACATGGATAAGCCCTGTACAGATACCTGCCAGCACACCGGCTGCAAATGCCACCAGAAGCGTCAGATATGGATTCACTCCTCTTGTAATGAGGGCTGCTGTTACAGCCGCCCCCAGTGGAAAACTTCCGTCTACTGTCAAATCCGGAAAATCCAGTATTTTATATGTAATATAAAGTCCAAGTGATAAAATTCCATAGATAAGACCTTGTTCTAATATGGTTACGATAAGATTCATGAAAATGCCTCCGTTTACTTGTTCTGTGTAATCTCGTCAAATGCTTCTACTGCATTGTCTGAAAGATCTGTTGGAACTGTAATTCCAAGGTTCTCTGCCACTTTATTATTCACATAGAATCCTGGAGTTGTAATTGTCTCAAAATTAAGTTCTGATGCTTTTTTCTCACCTTTCAATACCTGGGCTGCCATTTTACCAGTCTGTTTTCCAAGAGAAATGTAATCGATTCCCTCTGCTGCAAGGCATCCGATCTTTACCTGCTCAATCTCACTTCCAAACACCGGGATTTTCTTGTCATTCGCTTTTTCAAGTATCGTTGGAAGAGAAGCAACAACTGTATTATCTGTCAGGTTTGTAATGCAGTCTACTTTACTTAAAAGATCATCCGCTGCGAGAGAAACATCTGCAGTTGTTGTAATTCCTTTTGTCACAAGTTCAAAATCATATTTACCTACAAGGTCTTCATATTCTTTGATTGCTGATACAGAATTTGCCTCACTTGTTGTATACATGATTCCGATTGTCTTTGCCTGCGGAAGCATCTCACGAATCATCTTAAGCTGCTCTTCTACCGGAAGTTTATCAGATGTTCCTGTCACCTCTCCTGCCGGGGTTCCATCTTCTGATGCAAGCTCTGCTGCAACCGGATCTGTAACTGCTGTATAAATGACCGAAATTCCAGCATCCATTGCTGCGTTGTATGCGCTTTGTGCACTTGGTGTCGCAATTGCACAGATCAAATCTACTTTATCAGATACAAAACTATCGGAAATCTGTCCTGCTGTTCCCATATCTGCTGCTGCATTCTTCGTCTCAACTTTCAGGTTATCTCCTTCTTTGATTCCTTCTTCTTCCAGTCCCTGTAAAAATCCCTCCCGGCAATTATCTAAGGAACCATGCTCTGCAAACTGTTCAATTCCAATCGTATAACTTTCTTTTGCATCACTGCTCTTGTCGCTTCCGGATCCTGCACATCCTGTCAGTAATGCTGCCATCATTGCTCCTGTTAATAATCCTGCTACTAATTTTTTCTTCATAATTTTGTCTCCTTTTCTTTGTTTAAATTTTTCCTGTCTGCAGTCTGCATATCGCCAGCCGACTGACCACTTGTTAGGAGAGAAAATGTTCTGAGGGATTTATCTGGATATAAAAAAACCGCCTCAAACAAACTGTTTGAGGCGGTAATATTATCTATTATCGCGGTACCACTCAACTTGACATAATGTCCACTTTTCTCATGTACTAACATACACTCCTGATTGATAACGGGTTCGGTTCCCGACAAACCATAATCTTCTGCATTCAGAATTTCCGGCTGCCCTCGAAAGTCCATTCGATCATCCACTTAGTACGGCAATCACACCACCTGCCGCTCTCTGAAACTTCGTCAGATTATCTACTCCTCTTTCTCAACGGTTTCTATAAATATTTGTTTTAGTTATGTTCTATACTTTAACGTGTTAAACTTATTTTGTCAAGTTCTTTTTTTGCAATTTTACATCAATTTTCATATCTATTGCAAAATAGTCTTATTTTTTTCCTGATTTTCCAAAGCCTCATATGCACTTTCATAGAAAAACTCCTGTGAATTAAGCGGTGCCTCTTCTCCCGGTTGTAATCTCGTATATTTTCCGCTGCTGTTCAGTTCTCTTGCCTGTACATTGTCACTGAGCATCGTGATAAACATCTCGTTCAGACGCAGCTTCAGATCCGGATTCTCCACCGGTGCCGCCACTTCGACTCTATGTACCGTATTTCTTGTCATCCAGTCTGCAGATGCTATATAAATTTTCTGTCTTTCTTCTTTTCCAAATATATAAATTCTGGAATGTTCCAGAAAACGTCCTACAATACTGATGACCCGGATGTTTTCTGTATACCCTTCCACTCCGGGGATAAGGCAGCAGATTCCACGTACAATAAGTTCTATCTCCACGCCTGCCTGAGATGCCTCAATCAATTTATCCATCAACTTTTTATCAGTCAGAGAATTCATTTTCACACCGATATAAGCTTCTTCGCCTCTCTTTGCATGACGGATCTCTTCCTCGATCATATCAAGTAATCGGTTCTGAAGACAATTTGGCGCTACCAGAAGTTTTTTGCTGACCTGAACCGTTTCTCCCATAAATAACGCCTGGAAGATTGCTGCTGCCTCCTCACCAATCTCCTGATCATACGTCATAAGAGACAGATCTGTGTACAGTCTTGCTGTCTTCTCATTATAATTTCCAGTACCAATTTGTGTATAATACTCGATTTTTCCATTCGTCTTTTTTGTGATCAGACACAATTTTGAATGAACCTTATAGCCGTCCAGACCATATATGACTGTACAACCAGCCTCTTCCAGTCTTCTTGACCATTCAATATTATTTTCCTCATCAAATCTTGCTTTTAACTCTACAAGAACCAATACATCTTTTCCATTTTCCGCCGCATCGATCAAAGCTTCCACGACCTTGCTCTGCTTTGCGACACGATACAGTGTCATCTTGATTGATACAACTTCATCGTCATTTGCAGCCTCAGAAAGCATATCTAGAAACGGACGTATACTCTCATATGGATAAGACAATAATTTATCTTTCTCCTTGATCTGCTCCAGAATCGATCTTTTGCTGTCAATCTGTGTAGACTTCTGAGGCACTCGTTTCTCATAGAACAATTCCGGATGATTGCGCAGGCTGTCCTGGATCTGGAATACAAAAGACAGATCAAGTGGTGAACTTCCACGGAATACATATTTGCCATCCAGATCCAGATACTCGCAGATCTTATCCACGATATCTCCATCCAGTTCTCTGGAAAACTCCACTCTTACCGGAAGCAGACGCTTTCTTTTCTTGATGATTCCTTCCATAAAATCGCGGTAATCCAGATCTTCATCATACAACGCATCTGCATCTATATCTGCATTTCTCGTTACGCGGATCAGAGATTTTGCCTTCACAAAATAACCTTTGAATACTTTCGAAATAAAGTGGAGGATCAGCTCTTCTGCCAGCATGTAAGTTTCTTCTTCCCCCGGCACCTGCACAAGTCTCGGAAATACACCGGAATTACACGGAATAATTCCAAGTTTTTCTTTTCCGTTTTTCTTCTCCAACACGACAACTGCATAGATACCTTTATTTTTCAAAAATGGAAACGGCTGTCTTTTTCCGACAACAATTGGAGAAATCAGCGGGGCAATCTCTGCATCAAAATACTGTTCCAGATATTTTCCTTCTTTTTTGCCAATTTTACGGAAATCCACAAGGCGAATCCCTGCCTGTGCAACTTCATCCATCAGATTTTCATAGACTGTATCTTTTCTGCGGTTCAGCTTTGCGACCCGTGCCAGGATTGCCTGAATCTGTTCTTTTGCTGTCATTCCAGTTTTATTGTCTTTTACATTTTTCGAAACAATCATCTGATCAATCAAAGATCCTACACGCACCATGAAAAATTCATCTAGATTACTCTGGTAAATTGATGCAAATGTCAGCCGTTCACAGAGCGGATTTTTCTCACTTTCTGCTTCTTCCAACACTCTTTCATTGAATTTCAGCCAGGATAATTCCCGATTCATAAATATCGTTTCATTTGTCATTTTACTTAATTTTCCTCCTTTACAAATGCTGTAAATTCATTTAAATCAGACTGCGCAAGTACAGCATCTGCAATATTTACACAACAGTTTCCCATTCTTCCGATATTCTGAAGAACATGGTTAAACGGTACCGTCAACTTACTGGAACATTTTCCCTTTCCTACACGCTCGACATGGGATTTCCCCATATGTATGGTGAGATCCAGAACCTTTTCTTTTTTCTTCACAATTTTTTTTGCATTCTCTGTACTGCCCGTCATAAGTACCTGAATTGCCTCCCGGTACATACCCTGAATCTGCTCCAGACTCTTCGTCAGATCACGCATGGCTTCTTTGGAGTATTTGTACTTCTGTTCTTTCTTCTCACGGACAGATTCTGCAATCTCCATACTCAGACCATTGACGCGGTCTACATCTCCAAGCATATACATAAGCCCTGCTGTCTGGGTAGTCTGCTTCTCTGTCAGGGAACCGGAAGAAAACATATTTGTCAGATACTCATTGATCTGCTCTGTTAATTTTCCTACATCATGTCCCTGTTCCAGCACTTCTTCCAGTTGTTCATTGGTTTCCCCTTTCACAAGACTGATCAATTTCTGGAGTGTTTCACCTGCCATCTCACTGCATCTTGTAATCTCTTTTCTCGCAAGGCTCAGTGCAACTGTCGGTTGTCCGATCAGTTTATCATCAAGAAACTGCGGACGTGAAGGCTCTCTCTTTTCACTTGTCTTTGCGTCCGGAATGACTTTCATTACAATCTTCACCATCAGCCAGATCAGTGGAATCCAGATCAATGTCATCACAATATTAAAGCTTGTATGTGCATTTGCAATCTGTCGGGAAATCACCTGAACCTCCGGTCCCTTAGGTGAAATCATCTGGATCACATATGCGAATGGTTTGATAAGCCAGATAAAGATCAGTGCACCGGACAGGTTAAAAACACAGTGTGCAACCGCAGTTCTCTTGGCATCTCTTGGCTGTCCGACACTGGCAAGAAGTGCCGTAATCGTTGTTCCGATATTGTCTCCTAAAAGAATCGGGATTGCACCGGTCAGGCCCAGAATACTGGTTACACCATCCGGACCTGCCTGCGATGCAAAATTCTGCAGTACTGCGATGGTCGCACTACTACTCTGTACAACCAGCGTCATCATCGTTCCAACTACAACACCAAGCACCGGCATATCTGCAACTTTTGCAATTAAGTCTACGAAAAACGGACTGGATGCCAATGGCTTCATAACACTTCCCATAGTCTCAATTCCAAGGAACAATAAACCAAATGCAAAAATAGTCTGTCCGATACTCTTTGCTCTTTCTGATTTTACAATAAACGAAATAATAAATCCAATAAATATAATGATGTAAATATAATCACTCAGCTTAAATGCGATAATCTGAGCTGTCATTGTCGTACCGATATTTGCACCTAATATAATCGAAATTGCCTGTGGCAGATTCATAAGTCCTGCACTGACAAAACCAATTGCCATAACTGTCGTTGCACTACTGCTCTGAAGCACTGCTGTTGTAAGCGCACCTGCCAGAACACCAAGAATCGGATTCTTTGTAAGTAATGCAAGAATCGTCTTCATTTTCTCTCCTGCTGCCTTCTGCAGACATTCGCTCATCATATTCATACCATACAAAAATATTGCAAGACCACCTAGCAGGCCAAATACAATCTGTAACTTTTCATTCATCTTCGAATTCTCCTCTTTCTCTTTTTCATACGCTACTTACTGTAAGTCTTCCCAGTTCTTAACTCCACCGGTATATATACTTTTCAGCATATATAATGTGATATCAGATAGTGGATTTTTCTGGTTTACAATCACTGCAATTTTGTCTTTTGCCACCGTATTATAGTTCAAAAGTTCTTTTTCATAATCTTTTAAATCTCTTGATGACATTGCCATGTCACAATTTCCTGACATAACACTGTTCAGACCCTTTGTAGAATCCGTTGCCGTAACTTGAATAGTTGCATGTGTATTAATCTTCATATATGCATCTGCGATTTCCTTCATCAGTGCAGCCATTGATGTTGAACCTTCGATTCGTATTGTTCCTTCTGACTGGTTCGATAAAAATGTCGCATTCTTCGCAATTGTTTCATAATGCCCACTTACAATTTCCTGTCCTGCACTTTGAACATATGTCATAAAATCCTGTTCCACATCATTAAGTGTTCCACTGTAGGCAAGATAGAACGAACGAGTCAGCGGATATTTCCCCTTATTATCAGAAACCGCTTCTCCATTGATTTCCAAAGTCTTTACACCATCGATCCAGGTAGTTCCCGCTGACACATAACCGATCGCAGATGGATTTTTATTCACAGTTTCAATGACTGAGTCCATACTGTCAGCAATGGTAGCTGTATTCACTGTTTTGTCTATACCATCAGCTCCGTCTTTATTAAATCCTGCAAGCGAAGCAAATGTATCTCTTGTCCCTGAGCCTTCTTCCCTGGAAATCACCTGAATTTGCCCGAGTTTATTAAGTTCTTCATTATTATTTTTATCTACCTGAGAGTTTTTCTGTCCGCAGCCAATTAAAGCAGTCACCAGACAGACTGTAAATAAAAATGACCATTTTTTTCTTGTCATTACATGTTCCTCCTCATTATCAAAATCAGTGTAACGTATCTTCGTAAAATCTATGTTAAGTCAAATGTTAAATGTATGTAAAAAATAACTTTAAAACAAATCGAGTAGGAGAAAATTCCTCAAGTGAAGAATTCTCGACCTCTCACACCACCGTGCGTACCGTTCGGTACACGGCGGTTCAATCAACTTTACAAGTAACACACCTTTTGGTGTAGTAGTCTAACATTGAGATTAGTCCAAATGAGGCTACATTCTATCGGAAATTAAGGGAATACCGCTTATTACAGCAAAGGTAGTCTATTCTGAACTATCACAAAGTACACCTTTTACAAAAATTCAAGAATGCCTCAGCAATCTTAGCAAAAATAACATCTTCAAAGCTGTTCTAAATGATTAATTTATTGAAATAACAGGCATTTTCATCTATACTAGATAATGATATAGTAGCTATTAAAAGGTGTACCTTTTGAGAAAAGTCAAGGAAAGGAGCAGAAAGTAAATATGAAACAAAGATATTTGAAAAAGCCTTATTCATTTTTGCTGGCAAGTGCAATGGTATTGACTATGTTTCCGACGTTTAGTACCAGCGTTCATGCAGAGGAAAATCAATCGCCAACGAAAGAGCAGTTTTCAACTGTTGAAGAATTAAAAAACTATGATACAAATGATAATGACAGAGTGAAAAATCCTGCAAAAGTCTATTTCGGAAACAACAATCAACAGTGGTGGATTGCAGGAAGTCAAAGTAATGATAGCATAACGTTATTTTCTGCAAGTTCTATGGGAGATGGAGTACAATTTGAATCAAATTATATGGCCAATAAAACATATGATGATAAGTGGAACTGTACCTATCCTGATAGAGAACCGGCAGAAGTTTTCCCGAATCACTACGGTGCGAGCTATATAAGGAATGTTACCTTAAAAGAGATGGAAGCTTCTTTTTTTACAAGTTCAGAACAGGCACTGATAAACGAAACAACGATTTATACGGATGATACGAAAAACAACAGCGTCTATTCCACGACGGATAAGCTGTATTTGGCTTATGGAGACCAAGAAGATTATAAACACATTACTGTGGGAAAGAACAGCGCAAATGATTTGAATGACGGTCTTCGTATTGATCCAAGTTATTGGGGAAAATCTGGTGTTGAATTATTTTGGATTCGTTCACCATTTGTTAGTAATGATGATCCGAATGATGGAAGTAGAGTTTTGACTGCGTGGCCTTCTAAGAATTATCCTGCTTTTAATGGAGCTCAAATAAACAATGGTTCTTTAGAAAACATAAGACCAGCTTTTGAACTGAATTCATCAACGATACTTTTTGCGTCGGCTGTTCCGTCAGCAACATCTACAGGTAATTTAACACTGCAGGATACGGATGGAGATGGAGCGTTTACATTACGCTATGACGCCAGTAAGTATAGTAAGAACCTAGGTTCAGCCGTAATTTCTTATGATGATAGCAAGGTTATCTTAACAGATGTTCCAAATGGTACATATCTGGTTGCACAAAACAGCGATGGTGCGTATACGAAACAAATTACGAATGAAACAGAAGTTTCTGCAAGTGGTATGAATTTAGATAGTTTTGCGAATTGCAAGATATGGCTGGAAACAACAGATACAGCAAATAAAGACACCGCATCGGACGAAGCATCTGATGTACAAGATGGCGATACGCCTCTGATCGGATCATGGATCGATCTTAGTTACGGTATACAAGTGAAAATTGAAAAAGACGGAACTTTTGTCGTTTGGAATGATGAACAAACAGCCAAAGGAACGTACACATACGAAAACAACTATTTAGTAATGACATCAAAAGACGTCCAAAACGAAGAAAAAGGATATGTGAAACTTTCAGATGATCATTTTGCGTTATTTACTTCTGACTCTATGATCCTAGATTACACTACTGATTGTTTTGTACGCAGCAGCGCCGCTGACAAATATGATCCTGCAAAAGATTTTAGCAGATATAACCAGGCATGGACTATAGCATCCGGTCCTGACCAATTTGTAATCAACAATGAAACATACGACGCCAACGAACTGTATATTATTTTAACAGAAGGAAACCGATTGAGAATAGGAAAACCTGAAAAAATCGGCGATTCTAACTACGAAGTACTGACAGAAGGTCTGATTGAGTTTTCAGATAACTATAATAAGCTGGAATTTATTTTCAGCGATCCTTTTACAGGACAAGACGGAACTGACTACAGATCCGAATTAAAAGACGGTCAGTGGATCATTTCCCCTGAAGGAGAGATTGCCGACAATCCTCAGCTTGTTTTATCACCTTTGTAAAAATGCTCTAAGGTGATCATTGCAATCATCAGAAGCGCCAAAAGTACGTTCCAAGATTGACAGACGCTCACCACGTAAAAAGGAGCTGTCAGTAAATACTGTTTTTTAGCTGCTAAATCTTAAAATAAGAGAATCTCCTACAGAAATCAACATTTTTGTTTTACAAAATTTTCACTAAAACGATTTTTATTATCTGCATCAACAAATATCCTACCGCATTTAAACAAGATTAATGTTAAAATGTATTGCTATCGCTAATATGGTCTAGCTTATAAGTATGTTCACTAGGGGACACCCCTCCTTCGTTCGCAAACTCGCTCACCCCCGTTTTATTTTGAAAAGTAATAGAGTTATACCATTTTTCAAATAAAATCGCTTAAAATCAATTCTCGTAAAAATTTGAATAATAAAATATTATTTGACATATAATAAATTTGATGTTATAATA
>ENA-OPCV01001961-OPCV01001961.1-human-gut-metagenome-genome-assembly--contig:-NODE-1961-length-13895-cov-2.900145_pt1 | contig 13895 bp, 10 predicted proteins | sample MGYA00241257_ERZ501494 | MGnify/ENA primary metagenome ERZ501494 (study PRJEB25962, sample SAMEA2042618) | human gut metagenome | biome: human gut; feature: human-associated habitat; material: faeces...
TGCGAGTGCGTGGAGCGAACATTCAACACGCCGCGACGAAAGTCACAAATATAGATGATTTGGTTTCTTGGCTTCGTCTGTTGTTTGCTTAACAAATTACAGCAATAATATCTTCAATGACTTCTTTAATATCATTATAAGAATCCCATTTTTCAAACAGCATCTTATCAATCGTAGCAGAAGCAAACTTCGCTTTCGTTCGAAGCTCATTATCTTTGATACAGTCAAAATCTGCCGTATCCATATCACCACATACTCTGCTGAAGTTCACGCAGGCAGCGAACCCAAAGCATTCTCGTAAAATATCAAGTGCCAGGCTTTCTTTATAGCCATTTGTAATCTTATATTCAAGCTTCGCATCTTTTTCCCAGTATTCAAAGAAAAACTGAATATAGTAGGTATACAGCATCTCGATAAGAGAGATGAGGTAAGCGACATAGTTCTTCCGGTGGGTTTCCGTATCAAATGGACGGAACGCTGCGGAGCAGGCCTGGGAAATAATATTGGCGATGATGAATCCGAGGTCATAAGAGAATGGTGCGCCGAAAGTATATTCCATATCAATAACTTTCAAATGTGTATCATCTGCAAAGATATTAGAGGTATGGAAATCGCCATGAATCAGTGTTTCTGACTTGCTCATAAAGAGGTGACGCAGTTTATATCTCTGGAATTCAAGGTTTGGGTCAAAACGAATCGACTTGCAGTATTCTTCAAATTCCGGGCCGCAGGCCGCATCGTAATGGTCGGAGCCAAAAATATGAAGGAAAATACCGTCCTCCATAACAACACGCAGTTCTGCATTCATGAAATGAGCGAGCAGCTTGCGGTATTCTTCTGTTGGAAGATAGAATTCTGAAGTATAAAAATGTGTGGCAGCAAGATATTGTGCGCCCTGTTTTGCCAGTTCCGGGAAAAGATGATTTTTATTCATCTGGAAGCGGATTAACTTCAGGTTTGATACATCTTCCATAATAAATACATTATTCTCCGGGTCACCAAGATACAGCGTCGGAACGTACTGAGGAACGATCTTTGCACGAAGTTCCATGATTTCATACTCGAAGCGGTTACGAGTAGGGGTTAGGGCGCGCCCACGGCGCTTTAAGTGCTCCGTAGACTGCTTTACAATATAAGAATATCCATCGGCATCACTGACACGGAAAACGTAGTTACAATAACCGTCACCTTCCACGTCTTCACCGAGGTCGCCTTCTCCAATCATAGAAACTTTAACCGGCTCTTTTAACTGCAGGGAAGGCACATGCTCTTTTATATAAGAAAGAATATTTTCCTTTGTAAGAATAATCATAATGTGCCTCCCTTTTATAATTTCAAATCTTTAATATTTCTACAGTAGATTTCTTCTATAGTAAGGATATCCTGGATAAATTCATCAATAGAATTATAAGATTCCCATTTTACAAGCATTTCCCTGTTTAAAATGATAGAGAAACATTTAGCATTGTGACGCTGTACATAATCGTCAATATCATCGTAATCCGGATATGGAATAAGATCGCAGATACGACCAAGCATTGCACTTGCAGCGAATCCAATAAATTCACGAAGTGTAGTCAGGCAGAAGTCTTCTGCAAGACCAGGAATGTTATGGTATTCGACTTTGGAATCTTCTTTGCAGTACTGTGTGAAATATTCACAATACTTCACATAGGTTTCACGAATCATAAACAGACAGTATGCTTTAAATTCCTTACGAGCTTCTTCTGTCTCAAATGGACGGAAAGCAGCGGCAGCATACTGTGCAATAAAGTTCGCGGTAAAATATCCCATATCATAAGCAAATGGTCCGAAGAACGCATATTCCATATCAATAACCTTTGCCTCAGTCTGGCTGGCAAAAATATTGGAGGTATGCAGGTCACAGTGAATCAGACATTCGCCCTTAGACATAAAAAGATGTCTCAGTTTCTGTCTTGCTAAGAGAACAGCAGGGTCTGCACAGATTCTCTTGGAAAATGTAACAAATTCCGGATCAAGAGGTCGTCCAACCGTATCTTCTGGTGTAACACTTGTGAGGAACATACCAACTTCCATAATCTTTCGCATAGTTGTATTCATGAAATGAACACTCAGATCACGAAAACGTTTTGTATCTAAATAATATTCAGAAGTGTAAAACTGTGTTGCTGCCATATATCTTGCAATCTGGTCTGCAAGCTTTGGATAAGTAACACCCTTTAAAAGCTGGAAGCGGGAGATTCGAAGATAGGAAACATCTTCTGTAATAAATACACGATTCTCCTCATCACAGTCATATAACTTCGGAATCAGGTCCGGTACAATCGCAGCACAGATCTTCATAGCATCGTATTCTAACTTATAGCGGTTTAAATCCAAAGTAAAACTGCCCTTAGAACGAGCTTCCAGAGTAGACTGCTTTACGATTAAATGATACTCTCCGTCAGAAACACGATAGACAAAGTTAATAAAACCATCCCCGTCTTCCTCTACAGAGCCTTCTCCGATAGCGGAAACCTTAATATCCCCGTTCAGATTAAAAAAATCGAGCCTTGACTTCACATAATCAACGACATTCTCCTTTGATAGTGTAATCAAGCCTACCACCTCCTGTTCTAATCAAAATAATCATCGGCATAGCGGCCTTTATTCTCTTCCCTGTACTTATTCACCATATCGTGGAATCCCTGAGACAAAGCCTCCACACCTTCTCCGGTATAGGAACTCACCTCAAAAATAGTCGTACATCCGGCAAGCTCCAGATAGGAACGAGCCTGCTTTGGATTTGAATCGTCTTTGTCAATCTTTGTGATAACACCGACAACCGGCTTCTCAAACTTACTTGTAAGCCCGCCAGAAAACCAGCAATCCTCACTACTGGAATCCTGCACCAGCCCGATAATATCCGCATCGTGGGAAGTAATGGTTAAAGAACCCCAGTATCCCCTCTGCTGCATATATTCACCCGGTGTGTCAATAAAATTGCCAATATACTCCACTGCCTGCGTCTTATCATACTTAATCTCCTCATCAATAAGACGCTGAATTAGCGTAGTCTTACCCGCTGCCGACGGACCAATCAACATAATTTTCATAAAAAAATAATCTCCAAACTAAAGTGTATCTAAATCAAGTCTTCGTAATAGAAACCGTATCAAAACCAAGCTTATTATAAAAAGTAGTAATAACACTGTTAAGCGCAGACTCCACATTAGAAGTAGAACCTACAATAATAACAGAACCGGAAAAACGGTCTACAAAACCTAACTTAATAGAAGCCGCCTTCGTACAAATATCTGCCGCAATAATTGTTGCCTCAGAAGGAGTGATTGTCAAAATACCGATCGCATCATGATAATCATCCGGCAGACCAAGCTTCTTATAAACAGAAGCCTTTGGACGGGTTACCATATGAGCAAGCGTAATCTGCTTACCCGGAACATACTCCTGAATAATACGGGACTTATCATCTGAATTAACCCCGTTATTGATCATATCCTTCGTCATGGATTCCTCCTTTCGTTATCCATCAATCTGTCTTTTGTAAAGTGCACTATCCAGAAAAAACTTTCTATGTTAGTTGACTAAAAATTAATGAGACAATCCACTAATTTATCTCAGTAATCCATCTCAGCAGTTCATTTCACAGCTAAAAAGTAGCCACAGAGAACAAGATTTGTCAGATAAATGCAAATAAATGTAAAAAGCAGACCAATGCACACACTAATCCATCATGATTTATGCTATATGTGTATATTATATAAAAATGTGCCCTTAATGTAAATGTAACTCCGTCATAAATTACAAGTATTCTTTTGTGATTTTACAAGAGGGAAAGAAACAGATAATTACTATTTAATTCATTAAGCAACTAACAGACGAAGCCCGCTATGCCGCCTTCATTCAGGCGAAATCTCCCACAAATTGTAACGCACATCTTGCAGAAAGCCTTTTTCAAACACGCTCTAGTTATATGAATCAAAATTTTTGCATATAATATACAATGAAGAAATTAGCTTTATACATCCTTTTCATCTTTGGTGCGCTTCTCATCCCCACCATCGCAACCATTCTCATCTCCGGGAATATGGGTGTTGCGGATATAAAAATGGGAATTACTGTTGAGATGAAAAATGGAGAAAAGATGGACGGAGAACAATTTGTCATCGGTATGGCTGCTTCCGAGTTATCCTACATAAAAGAGGAGGAAGCATTGAAAGCGTGGATGATTGTTTGCAGAACAAATTTTGTGAAGGCAGCTTCCGGTGAAAGTAATAGTAAAAAAGTAGGTAGTGAAACAGATATGACAGTTGCACAAAAAACGAGAAATATAGCAAATGCAGCAAGTACACAAAATTCAGGTAATACAACAAATGTAGTCGGTATACAAAATTCAAATAATGTAAAAGACGTACAAAGCACAGAAATCATAAACAGGAAATATCAGAATATCAGACAAGAAAATCTAAATCTCGATTACATTTCCATGAAAGAATTAGAAGAGAATAATGGGCGGAAAGCGTATTTGGAAATAAAGAAAAAACTCGAGGATGCTTCCGATGCAACTTTTGGACAGGTGCTTACTTACGAGAATAAATATGCCGATGCACTTTATCATGAGGTTAGCATTGGAAAAACAGTTTCTTCAGAAGAAATGTACTCCGTAGCCGTACCATATTTGATCAGTGTGGACAGCAGTCAGGATGTAGAATCACCAGATTACATGGATGTGAAGGTTCTTCCTTATGATGAGGTGCTGCAAAAACTTACAAAAGCAGACAAGAGCGGAAATCTTGCAAAAACAGATAAAAGCCAGAATATAAAAATATTAAAAAGCAGCCTGAAAATCACAAAACATACCGAGAATGGATTCGTACAGGAAATTACAGCAAAGGATAATAAGTGGACAGGAGAAGAATGGAAGAAAATCTTTGCCCTGAATTCCACCAACTTCTATTTAGAAAACTATAACGGGAAACTCCGCATGGTCACCGTCGGAAAAGGTCACGATATGGGAATGAGCCTTTACGGGGCAAATGCGTTGGCGGAGAAACAGATTACGGCAGCAACGATATTATCGTATTACTATCCCGGAACGAAGGTTGTAACTCCTGATTTGCCGCCTCACAAATCAGGATTTTTTGAATAAATATATTTACAAATAAAGAAAAATATGGTAATATATAAATGCAAATAACCATTAGGTATATAAGAGGGAAAGGATGGTGTCGAATTGCCTGTTAGAAATCAAGTGAAACCAGACACTATACTAAAGACTTTCTGGAAGAATAATCAGCGTTAAAAAAGGATGACCGTCTGCATCCGGTAATAAGTTTATGTATATACTATGGAGAAAAAGAATGGGACGGACCATTTAATTTACTAGATATGCTGGTAATACCAGAATATTTAAAGCCGTTAGTATCTGATTATAGAATGAATCTGATACAGGTAAGACAAAGCGAAAGTCTCTGTTTTCGAAATCAGGATATCAGCATAGTATTTGATATGATACGTTCTATTTATAATAAAGATTATGAAACATTTCACGAAATGTATAAAGATAAAACAATGTCAACAGAATTAGGATTGGGTCGCAATGGTTTGTCTGTTCATTGCCTCAGCAAAATTCCATGTATAAATTTCATTTTTCTGGTAAAGACTATACCCAGAGGTGATGAAATGAAAAGACCAAATAACTTATTCCAAAAAAAATATATTTCAAGTTTGGTGATTGCAGCTTTTTTAATCTTATCAGTGCTTACTGCCTACAATATTAAAATAGGCAATGCCGATGGGGGCAAGTCTGATAACAAGACAAAGACAGAAACAACAGAGAAAAGTAACGATGTAATTGGTCCAGTGTCCGGGAATGATACAGGTTCAGCAACAAATTCAGCGGATTCCGCAGCGAATAATGATATGGATGTGGAGCCGGGAGCAGAAGGCCAGAACGGGACTGATACATTAGACAGTAATGCAGAGGATAACGGCGAAGAAACAAAATACAGTAATAATTCAGGGCGAAACAGTTCTTCAGAACAGGATGATGCAGATACAAAAGATGAAAATAATACGAAAAATAATATAAGTGGAACAAAAGAAAATGCAGGAAATAACGCAGAGAACAGTGGAGCAAGTGGTGATTCGGTATACAATTATAACGGAAAGAAAAAGTTAACCTGGCCGGTAATGGGCAATATTATTCTCCCTTACAGTATGGATGCGACAGTGTATTATACAACACTTGATCAGTATGCCTGCAATGATGGAATTATTGTTGGAGCAAAGGTTGGAGAGGAAGTAGTCTCTCCGGCGAATGGAAGAGTTGTCAATATTGAAGATACCGACCGTTATGGCAAAGTGGTAACGATTTTACTTGGGAATTACTATAAGGCATATTGTGGACAACTGGACAATGTTGACTATGAGATTGGGGATGACATTCAGGAAGGCGATGTTCTTGGAACAGTTGCAGAGCCAACAAAGTCTTTTGTGTTAGAAGGACCGAATATATTTTTTAAGATGACGTATAAGGATAAGACAGTGAATCCAGTGAAATATCTTCGAGTATAAGGAACGTCCGATTTCCCGTTGCATATAGTAATATGAATAACTATTCAGAAGAAAAATGGTTTTAGGTAAAATCACTTCTGAATAGTTGTGAAGATAAGGAATTTGCAAAAATGAGTCTTATAAAAATACAGCCGGAATTTTCTAACATGTATCCTTCTCGTTTTTTATATGTTGATAACTAACTTTGTGTTTTTGCTATTTTTACGATATTGTATGATTTACTGATTGTTCCGGCTGATGAAAATAGGGGAGTTTACGAGAGTGAGCTCCCCAAAAAGAAAGTACAGATAGGAAAAAATGTGTTATACTAAATCACAAAATTGATTATGACAAGAGGTAGTAGCAAAAGATAATAGGATATTTTGGGGTAAAGAATCAAATAATAAAGTGCTTGCGATAAAAAGTAGTGGCAGGAAATAATAAAAAGTTTGAATTGATAAACTGTAGAAGAAAATCATAAAAAAGGCAGAAGGATAAAACAATAGAAAAGTAAAAAAGAAAACAATAGAAAAGCGATAATTGGTAAAAGATAATGAAAGAAACTGATAAACAAAACCAACATCAAGGAAACTATACATACATTGTAAAATGCAGTGATGAAACTCTGTATACTGGCTGGACGAATAATCTTAAGAAAAGGCTGGAGGCACATAACAGTGGGAAAGGTGCCAAGTATACGAAGAACCGCCGCCCGGTGGAGCTAGTGTATTTTGAGGAGTATGACACGAAGCAGGAAGCGATGAAAAGGGAGTATGCGATTAAGCAGCTTTCCAGACAAAAGAAGCTCGCTCTTATTCATAGCCACCAGAGTATTTTTTAAAGATACTTTGGGAGATAGCTGTGAATGAAGCGAGCTTTTTCTGAATCTTTATTGATTTAATCATATAAAGTGTGTTATAAGTTATCTTGAGGTCAGATAACTTATATGGACGATAGCCTTTTATATGATATAAATTAATAGTCATGTAGCCTGTTATCAATAACTGAAAAATGTAGCAGCAACCCTACATCAAATAAGCATACATAAAGATGAAGTGACAAATGCTTCCGCCCATAACGAACAGGTGGAAAATCTCGTGGCTGCCGAAGTCCTTTGGAAGCTTATCAAAAATCGGAAGCTTTAATCCGTAGATAATACCGCCGACAGTGTAAATGATGCCTCCGGCAAGGAGCCATGCAAATGCACTGGCTGGCAGATTGGCAAGGAGTGGCTTGAAGACAAGTACACATGTCCAGCCCATTCCGATATAGATGATAGAGCTTACCCAGTGTGGGCAGTTAATAAAGAATATCTTTATGATAATGCCGATGATTGCAGTAGCCCATACAAGGACAAGCAGCGGAATTCCCTGCTTTCTATCGAGTGCCAGTAAGCAAACTGGTGTGTAGGAACCGGCAATCAGCACGAAAATCATGGAATGATCGATTCTTCGGAAGAAAAGATTTACCTTTTTTGAAATATCCAAAGAATGGTAAAGGGTGCTTGCTCCGTAAAGAAGAATCATGCTACTGATAAATACACTCATGGCAAAAACAACGATGGAATTATTCGTGTGTACTGCTTTGCCGATAAGTGGAAAAGCACAGATAACTGCACCGATCATAGCGATTAAATGAGTAATGGCACTGCCGGGATCTTTAAACTTTTTATTTGTTTTGTTCATAATGATAACCTCCTGTCATAGAATATGTATTTCTGGAATTTTTCTTGCAAAAAAGAATACAGAAAGATTCTGAGAATACATAAATGGATAAGTGAAAATAATTTTTCTTATCCTGAATGGAATTGCAGCTTTTCAAAACATTGCATTCACACGATTTGAAAGGTTGTATATCCGGTTAAAAAATTAAAATCCATATAAATGTCATACAACGTAGTTTTAAAAACCGTGTATCATTAATATGAATATTATCACAAGGGGTTCGCAATTTCAAGAGGGGTTTTTGAGAAAAAAATACGAACAAGAGAATTTAGGCGAATAAATTAGAATTTAAGAGAAACAAAGAGTAAATAAACAAAAAGTAATAAATATTGACAGGGATGCGCTCAAAAGTTTTATTAAAAATAATGTAGATATATAGAAGACAAAACTGATATGTTTAAAGGATAATTGAAAAATAGCTACAAAGAGTAAATAAAGTTAATATAAAACAAAGACAAAAGAAAGAAGAAGAGGATTTACCATGCGAATTGGAATGGCTCAGATGGACATAAGCTGGGAAAATATTGAAGATAATAAGGAGAAAGTAGAACAATTTTTTAAGAAAGCCGAGGAGAATCAGGTAGACTGTCTTGTTTTTCCGGAAATGACGCTGACGGGTTTTTCAATGAATGTGGAAGAGACAGGAGAAAAATCCGAAAATCAGAAACATTTTTTTGAGGAAATGAGTAAAAAATATAAGATATTGACTGTTTTTGGATATACAGAACCGGTGCCGGAGGAACGTTTGAAGGAACATCCAGACTGGAATCATTATTATAATCGCTTAGGAATCGCAGAGAATGGAGAGATAAAGTTAAATTATGCGAAGATTCATCCATTTTCTTATGGATTTGAGGGGGAGTACTATCAGGGCGGCAGAAAGTTAAAGTCTGTGGAATGGAAAGGAACAACACTTGGAGCGTTTGTCTGCTATGATTTGCGGTTTCCAGAGATTTTCCAGATTAGTTCAGAAAAGAGTGAGATTATTTTTGTGATAGCGAACTGGCCAAAGTCAAGAATCGACCAGTGGGATACACTCCTTAAAGCAAGGGCGATTGAAAATCAGGTATTTATGGTTGGTGTAAACCGAACAGGAGAGGGGGATGGCCTGCATTATAACGGACATTCGGCTATTTACTCTCCAAATGGGGAAGCGGTGACAACAATCCGAGAAGAAGAGTGTTTGCTGATTGGAGACATAAATCCAGAAGAAATCAAAGAAATGCGCAAAACATTTCCTATGAAGAATGACAGAAGGGAAGAACTTTACATTAAAATGTGGGAAAATGCACCGCATCAATAAAAAATGTGGAAAAGTGCTGTACTTTAGAAGAAAAAAGGCGGTAATTTTCTATTTGACGGCTATTTTTACCTGTGCTATGATAAATAAGAAGAAAATGTAGATAACAGTTAAAGACAAGAGTGCCGTTAACTTAGCTCTATTTCCTGTTGGATGATAGAGCTTTTTTTTTGCAATAGGAAGTTTATAAATTTTTTATAATTCAGATTCAAATATATAAAAATTATGGTTTAAATGCATGGGAGTATAGTTGCAGTTTTATAAAAAATTTAAAATTTTTATTGCATCCTTAAAAATAGAAAGAGAGACATTACATGGAGACAGTAAAATTTACAGAACTTGATATAAAACCGGAAATTTTAAAAGCGGTTGCTAACATGGGATTTGAGGCAATGTCCCCAATCCAGGCAAAAGCGATTCCGGTAGAACTTTCTGGAAAGGACGTAATTGGACAGGCGCAGACAGGAACAGGTAAGACTGCAGCGTTTGGTATTCCTATTTTACAGAAAGTGGATCCTAAGCTTAAGAAACCACAGGCAATTGTTCTCTGTCCTACAAGAGAGCTGGCTATTCAGGTCGCTGATGAGATTCGTAAGCTTGCAAAATATATGTCATCCGTAAAGATTCTTCCAATTTATGGCGGACAGGAGATTTCCAAACAGATTCGTTCCTTAAAGGCTGGCGTACAGATTATTATTGGAACGCCGGGACGTATGATGGACCACATGAGAAGAAAGACTGTGAAGTTTGACAATATTCATACAGTTGTATTAGACGAGGCAGATGAGATGCTCGATATGGGATTCCGTGAGGACATCGAGACAATCTTAAATGGTGTGCCGGAAGAAAGACAGACAATGCTTTTCTCCGCAACAATGCCAAAGCCAATCATGGAGCTTGCAAGAGCATACCAGCAGAATCCAGAGATTATCAAAGTGATCAGAAAGGAACTGACCGTTCCCAATATCACACAGTACTACTATGAAGTCCGTCCAAAGAACAAGAGCGAAGTATTATCAAGACTTCTTGATATTTACGATCCAAAGCTGTCTGTAGTATTCTGTAATACAAAGAAGGGTGTAGACGAGTTAGTTGCAGACCTTAAGGGAAGAGGATATTTCGCAGAAGGGCTTCACGGCGATATGAAGCAGACCATGCGTGACCGCGTTATGCACCGTTTCAGAAGCGGCAAGACAGATATCCTCGTAGCGACAGACGTAGCTGCCAGAGGTATTGACGTAGACGATGTAGATGCCGTATTTAACTACGATCTTCCACAGGATGAAGAATACTATGTACATCGTATTGGAAGAACTGGACGTGCCGGAAGAACTGGTATGGCATTCAGTTTCGTTGTAGGAAGAGAAGTTTACAAGTTAAAAGACATCCGCCGTTACTGCAAGGCAAAGATCAAGGCACAGCCAATTCCATCTCTTAACGATGTAACAGAGACAAGAGTAGAGAAAATTTTTGATCGTATTGACCACTATATCGAAGACCAGAACTTAAACAAATACATTGACATGGTAGAAGATTTTGTAAATGAGAAAGACTACACAGCAATGGACGTTGCCGCAGCTTTCCTTGCAGAGATTCTTGGAACTGCAGACGGCAAAGACGCTGGAAGTAATAAAGAAGACTTTGGAGATACCGGTGCAGAAGAAGGAATGGTTCGTCTGTTTATCAACATCGGAAAGAAACAGGGAATCCGTCCAGGTGATATCTTAGGTGCGATTGCCGGAGAATCCGGAATTTCAGGTAATTTAGTAGGAACAATTGACTTGTACGATAAATATACTTTTGTAGAAGTACCACGCGAAGTTGCATCTGATGTATTAGAAGCAATGAAAAACGTAAAGATTAAAGGTAAATCAATTAACGTAGAACCGGCAAATAGAAAGTAAAAAAACAAAGATTCAAAGTCTGTTCGTGAGAGTGCAATTAAGATATTCATTTTTATGAATACTTTCGGTATTGTAAGTTTTGGCGATATAACTCATAAAGTATACTTGGAAAATTTGCTTTTGCGAATAGAAATTTGAATTATTATAATAAATGTGTAAGTAGACAGAAATGAAAAAACAAACAGCAGAGGGGTAGTTATTATGGAGATGGTTCAAAATCTAATACGAAATCTTTCCGCAGCAGAGAAATTGCAATTTTACAGCTATCATACGAAACCAGTATTGAATTTCCAGGCGTTATTTACAGATGGAAGCAGCAACTATATGAATCCAGTCGAGCCAAAGACAGGAGACGAAGTTACTGTTCGTTTTCGTACCGCAAGAGAGAATGCAGAGCATGTATTCTTGTGTGTAAATGGTGAGAAAAAGGAGATGCAGATTGCTTCTAAAACAGAGCGATTCGATTTCTATGAGAGCAGCTTTTTTATGGGGACAGAGATAGCGGATTACTATTTTGAGATTCATTCCGGAGGTACCTGCTGTTATTTCAACAAGAAAGGCCCTACAAGAGATTTAGAGCCTTTCTTTAATTACAAAGTCACACCGGGATTTTCTACACCGGATTGGGCGAAAGGTGCGATTTTCTATCAGATTTATGTAGATAGATTTGCCAATGGTGATACGTCTAACGATGTTTTAAACAGAGAGTATATTTATATCAATCAGCCATCGAAAAAGATAGATGACTGGTATCGCTACCCGGAAGAAATGGATGTGCGTAACTTCTACGGTGGAGACTTGCAGGGTGTTCTTGACCATCTGGATTATTTAAAAGGACTCGGAGTCGATGTCATTTATTTAAATCCAATCTTTGTGTCACCATCCAATCATAAATATGATATTCAAGATTACGATTATATTGACCCTCATTATGGAAAAATTGTTGTGGACGAGGGAAATACACTTCCAGACTGGGAAAATAATAACATGAACGCAAGTAAATATATTTCCCGTGTCACAGACAAACGCAATCTTGAGGCAAGTAACGAGTTTTTCATTCATTTCGTAGAAGAAGTGCATAAAAAAGGGATGCGAGTTATCCTTGACGGTGTATTTAATCACTGCGGTTCCTTTAATAAATGGATGGACGCAGAACGTATCTATGAGAATCAATATGGCTATGAAAAAGGTGCATTTGTCGATGCAAACAGCCCATACCGCCATTTCTTTAAATTCTATAATCAGAATGCGTGGCCGTATAACGATGACTACGATGGCTGGTGGGGACACAAAACCCTGCCAAAATTGAACTATGAGGAATCCAGACAGCTTTATGACTATATTTTAAATGTAGGAAGAAAATGGGTTTCCCCTCCGTATAATGCGGATGGATGGCGTCTTGACGTAGCGGCAGACTTAGGACAGAGCGAGGACTTCAATCACCAGTTCTGGAGAGACTTCAGAACGGCAGTAAAAGAAGCCAATCCTGAAGCTATCATTTTAGCAGAGCATTATGAAGATGCCGGTTCCTGGCTTATGGGTGACCAGTGGGATACCATTATGAACTACAGTGCATTTATGGAACCAGTTACCTGGTTTTTAACCGGAATGGAAAAGCATAGCGATGAACGGCGGGGAGATCTTCTTGGTAATACGCAGGCATTTGTAGATGCAATGGTATATCATATGTCAAGATTCCAGTATCCGTCACTCATGGTTTCCATGAATGAGCTTTCTAACCACGACCATTCAAGATTTCTTACAAGAACTAACCGTATGGTTGGTCGTGTGGGGACAGCAGGAACAGCGGCAGCAAGTCAGGATATTGATGAAGCTATTTTTAAACAGGGTGTTGTAATGCAGATGACATTGCCGGGAGCACCCACACTTTACTATGGTGATGAAGCAGGAGTTTGTGGTTGGACGGACCCGGACAATAGACGAACTTATCCTTGGGGACACGAAAACTTTGAAATTTTGGAATTTTACCGTGAGACAATTGCAATTCACAGACAGCACAAAGTTTTTAAAACAGGTTCTTACAAGCCATTAGTTGAGCAGAGAGATTTGCTGTGCTATGGACGTTTTGATATGGACAATGCAGCTTTTGTGTTAATTAATACATCAGATACAGACAAAACAGTTTCAATTCCAACTTGGACATTGGGTGTGGAAGATGGTGAAAGCTTTGAACGATTAATTGAAACATCAAGAGAGTTCTATAACTGTGGCAGAGTAAAAGTGGTTCAGGAAAACAATATTGTAACAGTAACCGTAAAAGCTAATAGTTCAGTAATATATCATAAGTAAGTTTAAAATATTTTAATGCAAACATAAAAAACTTCCTACCGGGAAATTGCCGGTAGGAAGTTTTTTGATATATAATAAAACATTATTGCATCAGTTATTTGGGAAAGAATAGTGTATTCC
>ENA-OPCV01001965-OPCV01001965.1-human-gut-metagenome-genome-assembly--contig:-NODE-1965-length-13877-cov-2.169585_pt1 | contig 13877 bp, 9 predicted proteins | sample MGYA00241257_ERZ501494 | MGnify/ENA primary metagenome ERZ501494 (study PRJEB25962, sample SAMEA2042618) | human gut metagenome | biome: human gut; feature: human-associated habitat; material: faeces...
CGTCTTGCCTAACGGCAAATTACTATTTAACAACCAAGTTTACGATTCTTCCCGGTACATAGATTTCTTTACGGATTGTTCCATTGACTTTATCCCCAAGTGCCTCTTTCGCCTTTGCAAGAATCTCGTCCTTATCTCCATCTGGATTGATGGCGATTGTGCATTTGGTCTTTCCGTTAATCTGTACTGGAATTTCGATTTCATCGTCTTTCATAGCTTCCTCATCGTATTCTGGCCATGTTGCGTGGAATACAGAATCGGTATGTCCAAACTGTTCCCAGAGTTCTTCGGAAACATGTGGAGCAAATGGAGCTAATAAGATGATATATGTTTCTAATGTTTCTTTATCTACGCCGCCTTTTTTAGACAGTTCCATCAGTTTATTGTTGTATTCCATGAATCCACTGATTACTGTATTTAAGCTGAAGCTGTTCAGACGGTTTGTGATGTCATGAACAAGTTTATGACGTACTTTGATTAATTCTGGTGTTGCCTTTACATCGTTATCCTTATTGTCAAGAGCAAGCTTCCAGAAACGTTTGAGGAAACGGTTTACACCTTCGATTCCCTTATCATCCCATTCAGAATCAAGTTCTGGTGGTCCTACAAAGAGTTCGTAAATTCTTAAGGAGTCACATCCGTAGTCCCTTACAAGATCATCTGGAGATACGACATTTCCTTTGGATTTACTCATCTTGATACCGTTCTTACCAGTAATCATACCCTGGTTAAAGAGCTTCTTGAATGGCTCATCAAAGTCGATTACCCCGATATCGTTGAGGAACTTTGTATAGAATCTGGAGTATAACAGATGTAATACGGCATGTTCCACACCACCAATGTACATATCTACTGGAAGGTACTTATCTGCTTTTTCTCTGTTTACTAATTCTTTATCGTTCTTGTTATCAACGTAACGTAAGAAGTACCAGGAAGAACCTGCCCACTGAGGCATTGTGTTTGTCTCTCTCTTTGCTGGAGCGCCACAGCATGGACATGTTGTGTTCACCCATTCTGTAATGTCAGCAAGTGGAGATTCTCCTGTTCCTGTTGGCTGGTATTTTTCTACCTCTGGTAACAGTAATGGAAGCTCTTCTTCTGGAACTGGTACTGCACCACATTTTGGACAGTGTACGATAGGAATCGGCTCACCCCAGTAACGCTGACGGCTAAATACCCAGTCACGAAGCTTGTAGTTTACAGTTTTTCTTCCGATGCCCATCTTTTCGATCATGAGAGGCGCTTCTTTTTTCAGTACAGAAGATTCCATACCATTCCACTCACCAGAGTTAATCATTGTTCCGGCAGCTTCTGTGTACGCTTCTGTCATGTTCTCGATTTCTTTTCCATCTTTAGCAATTACCTGAATGATTGGGATGTTGAACTTTGTAGCGAACTCAAAGTCACGGTCATCATGCGCAGGTACACACATAATCGCACCTGTACCGTAGTCAGCAAGTACATAGTCAGATAACCAGATTGGAACTTTTGCTCCATTTAATGGGTTGATTGCATAAGAACCTGTGAATACACCAGTTTTTTCTTTGTCCTGAAGACGATCTACGTTAGACTTCATAGAAGCATTGAAGATATACTTTTCTACAGCTTCTCTTGTTTCATCTGTAGCAAGTTCTTTTGCCATTGCGTGTTCCGGAGCTAATACCATAAATGTTGCTCCGTGGAGTGTATCTGGTCTTGTTGTATATACAGTGATTTTCTCGTCTTTTCCTTCTACAGGGAAGTCAACTTCTGCACCGTAACTCTTACCGATCCAGTCTGTCTGCATCTTTTTAACCTTTTCAGGCCAGTCAAGCTTATCAAGGTCATTTAACAGACGGTCTGCATATTTTGTGATACGAAGCATCCACTGTTTTAAGTTCTTCTTTGTTACAGGAGAACCACAACGCTCGCAGCATCCGTCTACTACTTCCTCATTAGCAAGACCTGTCTTACAGGAAGGGCACCAGTTGATTGGCATTTCTTTTTCGTAAGCAAGACCTGCTTTAAACATTTTTACGAAAATCCACTGTGTCCACTTGTAGAAGTTTGGATCTGTTGTATTTACTTCCATATCCCAGTCATAGATAGCTGCGATTTCATTAATCTGTCTCTTGATATTCTTAATATTAGAAGCTGTAGTAATTTTAGGGTGTGTTCCCATCTTAATCGCATAGTTCTCTGCTGGAAGGCCAAATGCATCCCATCCCATTGGATGAATCAGGTAATATCCCTGAAGCATCTTGTAACGGCTCCATACATCACTGATTACATATCCTCTCCAGTGTCCTACATGAAGTCCGCTTCCTGATGGATACGGGAACATATCAAGACAATAATATTTTGGTTTCTTTCCATCGTTTACGTTGATTGGGGTTGCTTCCCATTTGTCACGCCATTTCTGCTCAATGGCTCTATGGTTATAAGGTTCTGCCATAGGTTTTTCCTCCTGTATCATAAAATATAATATAATTATATCCAATTCCTTCAGTTCTTAACTGACGGGTGGATGATAGTTAGCATAAATTATTCTGCTGTTTTTTCTTCTGTAGTTAGCTCTGTTGGAGCTTTCTTTTCTGTTGTTGTCTGCTTTGGCTTCTTTCCAACTTTAAAGGTAAATGTTTTTGTTACGCTTACTGCTGTATATGGATCAGTAATGGTACACCGTACTTTATAAGTACCCGCTTTCTTTGTATTTACCTTTCCCCTTACTTTCATCGACTTTAACAATGCATTGGATGAAGCATAGGAAGAACTGACATTTACCATGTTTTTTATATTAAATGTACTTCCATAAGCAATCGTCTTTGTCGCCTTTTTCTTTAAAGTAAGTTTTGGACGGTACGGATTACGGGAATCTGGATCTGTAGGATCCCATCCAGCTCTCTTTTTAGTAGATACCCTTACTTTTGGGCGAGTCGGCTTCTTTAATGTACGTCCTTCTCCAATTACTACCTTTGTTCCAAGACGGCAATGATCATAAATCCACTTGGCATCTGTCACAGCCAGACGGATACAGCCTGCAGAAGCCTGCTGTCCTAACTTATTATATTCCTTTGTGGATACCTGACTTTTATTGATACTATAATAAGGTACAGAATGGAACAGGTATGCTCCGTGGATTCTTGTACTATACTGTCCGTAAACCCCGTGAATCAATGGTCTCCATTTATACTTTGCTGTTGTATTATATGTACCTCTTATTGTTCTATAATTTCTTCCAGTAGAACAATACATTGCTTTTACAAGCTTGCCGGTTTTTGAATTGATTACGTTAACAAGATTTGTTCTGCGGTTCACATAAATCGTATACTTGCTGGCAGCCTGTACATCCACTGTATTAAAACGGATAAAGGCAAATGTAAAAACAAACATTGCAGCTAGTAGTAGCATTCTCTTTTTCTTCATCTTTCCTCTCCTTTCTCTCTTCTGAAATATTGCATCTTGAAGCATTCTTGAAAAATCATTCTGACACTCTCCTGCAAATGTAACATACATCTTGCTGTAAGCATTTTTCAAACACTTTCTGGTAATTACGCAAAACTCCATTTTTATTATATAATTTTTCTCGTTTTTGTAAAGCAGAAGTTTGTAAATTTGCAAATTTGCCCTGCCCGTGCTTCTATGTTATAATACAAATCATAGCAATCGTAACTATAGTGACTCCATTCACAAACAGTATATATATTCGGAAGGTCTTTTTGTGAATCATTTTCCAATAGTTACAGGCAAATTTATAGTTGACATGTACAAAGGAGGTTTACCATGATTGAATTTAACCATTTTAACTTTAATGTTCTTAATTTAGAAAAGAGTATCGCTTTTTATAAAGAAGCAATTGGTCTTTCTGTTGTCCGCGAAAAGGATTCCAGTGACGGAAGCTTCAAGATTGTATATCTTGGAGACGGACGTACCGGCTTTACTCTTGAATTGACCTGGATGCGCGACAGAAAAGAGCCTTATAACCTTGGAGATGAAGAATTCCATCTTGCATTCAAGACAGATGAGTATGATGCTTTTCATAAGAAACATGAAGAGATGGGATGCATTTGCTACGAAAATCCTTCTATGGGAATCTATTTTATCAATGATCCAGACGGATATTGGATTGAAATCGTTCCGGTAAGATAACTTTTTCATCCATATGACAGGATATACTTATGAATTATAATGAACCATCTATAAAAAAGAAACGAGAAGAACTTTCATCCCCAAAGAAAAGAAGACGAACAACCGCTTCGGCAGTTGCTTTTCGTGTTATTTTATTTCTTATTTGTGCGATATGTGTCAGTGGAGCCGGATTAGCTTACGGCTCCTTTAAAGGTATTATCGCCAGTGCACCTAAAAATGTCTCTCTTTCACCAAAATATTCTGCTACGATTATCTATGACGATAATAATAAAGCAGTGCAGCCTCTTCATGATTATTCCTCTAATCGGATTAAGGTAAAGTCTGAGGAGCTTCCGGATAATCTGAAAAATGCTTTTATTGCTATTGAAGATGAACGTTTTTATGAACATGACGGTGTTGATTTTAAGGGGATTTTGCGTGCTTTGTGGACAGATCTGCGCAATGGTTCCACCTCACAGGGAGCCAGCACACTGACACAGCAGCTTATTAAGAATAATGTATTTGAAGCTGGCGGTGAAAGTAATATCATTGCAAAGATTAAACGAAAGATTCAGGAACAGTATCTTGCAATTAATGCAGAAAAAACAAAGCCAAAAGAAGAGATTCTTACCGACTACCTAAATACCATTAATTTAGGTAAAGGTAATCTTGGGGTGGAAACCGCTTCCAAATATTATTTTGGCAAGTCAGCAAAGAACCTCACCTTATCGGAATGTGCCGTTTTAGCTGGAATCACAAAAAATCCGACTTACTTAAATCCGGTAGATTATCCTGAGGCGAATGATGCACGTCGTAAACTAATTCTAAAAAAGATGTATCAATTAAATTATATTTCTGCGAAAGAATACCAGCAGGCTTCTGAGGATAACGTTTACGCAAAGATTAAGAGCCATACCGCCAAGGGAAACAAAAATTCTGTATATTCCTATTTTACAGATGCGCTTATCACCCAGATTGTCGCTGATCTTCAGGAACAAAAGGGATATACGCAATCGCAGGCTTACCAGCTTGTTTATCGCGGTGGCCTGAAAATTTATTCTACACAAAACACAAAGCTACAAAAGATTGCAGATTCTGTTATTAATAATCCAGATAATTATCCGGTAGCTACCAAGTTTTCCTTAGAATATAAACTTCAGGTAACGCATGCTGACTCTTCATCCAGTACTTATACAGAAACAAATGTTGCTTCCTATTTCCGCAAAAAGAAAAAAAATCCAACTTATAAAACGATTTATAATTCAAAAAAGGAAATGAAAGCCGCTGTAAAAGCATTTCGAAAGTCTGTAATGAAAAAGGGAGACAAAAAGAAGGCCGAATCCATACATTATTCTATGGAACCCCAGCTATCTTACTCTCTCATTGATCAAAAAACAGGCCAGGTTAAAGTTCTAGTAGGCGGACGCGGACAAAAGCAGGACGATCTCGCCTTAAACCGCGCAACATCTGTAAAGCGGCAGCCGGGTTCAACATTTAAGATTTTATCTACTTATGCTCCCGCTATTGATACAGGAAGTATGACACTGGCAACGGTATTTGATGACGCCCCATATCAGTATGAGAATGGACAAAAAGTTACAAACTATGTTTCAACAAGTTATAAGGGACTTACAACTGTCCGTGATGCCATCATAGATTCTAACAATATTGTTGCAGTAAAAGCCCTCACAGACCTGACTCCTCAGGTCGGTTTTGACTTTCTGCAAAAACTTGGTTTTACAACTTTAGTAAATAATCGGGTAAGTACAAATGGTACTTATGAAAGTGATGTAAACCAGTCTCTGGCTCTTGGTGGAATTACAGATGGTGTAACCAATGTGGAATTGACCGCCGCCTATGCGGCCATTGCCAATCAGGGAACTTATAACACCCCTGTTCTTTATACGACTGTAAAAGACAGTAATGGCAATGTTCTGTTAAGTAACAAAAAGAAATCTCGCAAAGTAATAAAGAAATCAACCGCCTGGCTTCTTACAAATGCGATGGAGGATGTTGTTAAAAAAGGAACCGGCCGGGCTGCGCAGCTTGATTCAGATATGGCTGTTGCCGCCAAAACAGGTACTACTTCTAACAACTATGACTACTGGTTCTGCGGATATACGCCATACTACACGGCATCTGTCTGGACAGGTTATGACTATAACACTTCTTTTGATAATGATGAAGATTACCATAAAGTAATCTGGAAAAAGATTATGGATCGCATTATCAGCGAAAAGAAACAAAAAGTGAAAAGTTTTCCTTCCAATAAAAATATTAAAAAAGCGGAGATTTGTATCAAATCCGGCAAGAAAGCTCTTCCTAATGTTTGTTCAAAAGATCCTGAAAAGTCAATGGTCCGCACAGAATATTTTGCATCGGGAACCGTTCCGAAAGATAGTTGTGATGCGCATATCGCAGTTACTTTCTGTTTAAAATCTCATTTAGTTGCACAGAAGTTCTGCCCAGATAAGTTCCGCTACACAAAGATTTTCCGTGTTCGTCCAAAACACTCTTCTCATAAGACGGATGATGAACCTTACTTCCTGAATATTGATATCAACAATAAGTGCAATATTCACACGGAAGAATGGCATCAGAAAAAATTAGAGAAGAAAAAGAAAAAACAGGAAGAGAAATTAAAAAAACAGCAGAAACAACAGCAGTCAGGGAATGATACTACAGACACTTCTATCAATAACATTGAAAAGCAAATCAAAAAACTGCTAAACTAAAAGGAACTTACCAAAGTTAAACCTACAAGAATATCCCATGTTAGATATATTTTTTCCTCTAACATGGGATATTTTCATTTTCTTTTCTCTTTCACTTTCATATTTTCCAATAAAATATACTTTTTATTACTACTCTGTTTTTCCTGCAAAAAGTTAAACTTAAATTAGTTTTGAAAATCCTTTTTTTGGTTTGTTCCTTATTGGTATTTTCCTTCTGTTAAAAATATAATTATATTATGTATTTCGTGCGACGGATACATAGATACCGGAAAACCATGAGAACAAAGTTTAAAGGAGGATGAATTTTATGTTAGCAAAAGGTTTTTCAAAACCAACTGATCGAGTTGAGCGTCTTAGAAGTATGATTGTTGATGCAGTTCCATGTATCGAGGCTGAACGTGCCGTACTTATTACCGAGTCCTATCAGGCAACAGAAGGACTTCCAATGATTATGCGTCGTGCTAAAGCTCTCGAGAACATTTTAAACAATCTTACTGTTACAATCCGAGACGATGAGCTTGTAGTTGGTACCCTTACAAAAGCTGTTCGTTCCTGTCAGCTTTTCCCTGAAAACTCTTACAAATGGGTTATGGACGAGTTCGATACCATCGAAACCAGAATGGCTGACCCATTTAAGATTTCTGAAGAAGATAAGGCTACTTTAAGAAAAGTTCTTCCTTACTGGGAAGATAAGACAATCAGTGACCTTGCTTCTAGCTATATGTCCGAAAAAACAAAAGAATGTATCGCTAACGGTGTATTTACTGTAGGTAACTACTTCTTTGGTGGTGTTGGACATATTATCATTGATTATGATAAAGCTATCCGTCGTGGTTACAAGGCAATTATTCAGGATGCTGTAGAAGCACTCGAAAGCTTCGACTGCAACGACCCTGACTTCATTCAGAAAACACAGTTCTGCAAGGCTATTATCACCGTATTGTCTGCTGCTATCAACTTTGCAAAACGTTACTCTGACAAAGCAAAAGAGATGGCTGCTGTTGAGACAAACCCAACAAGAAAGGCTGAATTACTTCAGATTGCCGCAAACTGTGAAAAGGTTCCTGCAAATGGTGCTACAAACTTCTATGAAGCTTGTCAGTCTTTCATCATCACACAGATGATTCTTCAGGTAGAGTCCAGCGGACATTCTGAATCTCCAGGACGTTTCGACCAGTATATGTACCCATATCTTGAAAAAGATTTAGCAAGCGGTGCTATCACAAAAGATTTCGCTCAGGAATTATTAGACTGTGTATTTGTAAAATTAAATGACCTTAACAAAGTTCGTGATCAGATTTCTGCTCAGGCATTTGCAGGATTCCAGGTATTCCAGAACATCGGTGCCGGCGGACAGACAGAAGATGGTATGGACGCAACAAATGAATTATCTTATATGATGATGGAAACCGTTGCTCACCTTCGTCTTAGCGCACCTTCCTTCTCCATCCGTGTATGGCAGGGAACACCTGATGAATTCCTTTATCGTGCATGTGAGCTTGCAAGACTTGGTTATGGTCTTCCTGCTATGTACAACGATGAAGTTATTATCCCAGCTCTTACAAACCGTGGAATTTCTCTTCATGATGCCCGTGGTTACGGTCTTATCGGCTGTGTAGAACCATCTGTACCAGGAAAAGAACAGGGCTGGCATGATGCTGCTTTCGTAAACGTTGCTAAGATTCTTGAAATCACTATCAACAATGGTAGAATCGGCGACCTTCAGATCGGACCTAAGACTGGAGAAGTTGATACATTTAAGACTTTAGAAGACTTTATGCAGGCATTCCAGAAACAGATTGAATACTTTGTATACTATGTAGCAGAAGCAGATAACTGTGTAGATTACGCTCATATGGAACGTGGAGAACTTCCATTCCTGTCAAGCTTTGTTGCTGACTGTATCTCCGATGCGAAGGGAATCTGTGCTGGTGGTGCTAAATACAACTTTACTGGTCCTCAGGCATTCGGTGTTGCCGACAGTGGTGACTCTGTATACGCAATCAAGAAACATGTCTTTGATGACAAAGATATCACTTTTGCTGAGTTAAAAGAAGCTATGGATGCAAACTTCGGTTACCCTGTTGATGGTGAAGTTGCTCCTTGTGCTGCATCTGCAGAAACAGAAATCGAAAAAGATTTATATGACCAGATCTGCAAGATTCTTGGTAAAGAAGGCATTAATATCAATAAGAGCGCTGCTACTGCCGCTCCTGCTTGTGGAAGCAACAATGAAAAATATGAGCGTATTCGTGCTATGATGGATGCTACAGACTGCTTCGGTAATGATATTGACGAAGTTGATATGATTGCAAGACGTTGTGCACAGATGTATTGCTACGAAGTTGAAAAATACAGAAACCCTCGTGGTGGACAGTTCCAGGCTGGTATTTATCCTGTATCTGCTAACGTATTATTCGGTAAAGATGTTGGAGCACTTCCTGATGGACGTCTTGCTAAGAAACCTCTTGCTGATGGATGTTCCCCAAGAGCTGGTAAGGACGTAAAAGGCCCTACAGCCGCAGCCGCTTCTGTTGCCAAACTTGACCATGAAGTTGCTTCTAACGGTACTCTTTACAACCAGAAATTCCTTCCTTCCGCAGTCGCCGGAGATCAGGGTCTTATGAACTTTGCCGCTGTTATCCGAAGCTACTTTGAGAAGAAAGGTATGCATGTGCAGTTTAACGTTGTTGATAAAGAAACACTTCTTGACGCACAGGCACATCCAGAAAATTATAAAGATTTAGTTGTTCGTGTTGCTGGATACAGTGCAATGTTTACTGAACTTGCAAAAGAAGTTCAGGATGACATCATCAGCAGAACAGAGCAGCATTTCTAAATTTTAATTGGCACTAACTGAGTAAATAAACGAGAATAGAAATTTATTTCAAAAATTATTTTAGAAACTTATTGATTTTTAATATTTATAATCCTTTTGCATCATAAAATTTCCGGGGCTGCCACAGGAGGACCTTATCCTACCCTCTTACTGTGGCAACCCCTTTGAGGGTTTTACAGCAATTCTATAAAATACTACAAAAACTAAGCACTCTATAACGTAAATTACTGCGCTATGCCACATCATCTTTTTACAGTATTTTATGAAATTACTATAGAAGGGAGAGCACATTGTACACTGAAAAAGATTTATTTTCTAATAATGACGAACAAAATAGAGGAAATTTCGATACAGATGTCGGTATCCTTGAATTATTTGGTAAAGAACCTTTAGAAAATCTGCAGTCTATCATTTCAAAAGTTACCGGACTCGGTTTTGTTACTGCCGATTTTCGCGGGGAACCACTTACTTGCATGACCGGATTTACCCCTTTTTGCAAATTTACCAGAGAGCGTGGAAATAATGGAAAATTGTGCAATCTCTCTGATGCATTTGGTATTGTCCGTTCTGCTATCACCCGTAAATACTGCATCTATTTTTGTCCTTGTGGATTGATGGAAGTTGCTATTCCAATCATCGTTCATGGAAAGTTCTTAGGCGGCTTTCTTTCCGGCCAGGTCAGATGTAACGATGCCCCGGATGATATTCCACGCTTCTCTGGTCTTATTCAGCCAGAATATCTTGAGGAAGATCAGGCTCAGGTTGATGAATACTTTGCGCAAGTACCAACTTATGAATACCAAAAATTTTCAGATATTGCTGAACTTATCTACCTGATGGTAAACCAGCTTGCCGAAAATGAAATGCTTCGCCAGCAGCAATATGATTCCCACAAAATACAGGAACAAAAGCTGACTTCTAAGATTAATGAACTAGAATATGAAAATTCTTCCCTGACGAAAGAATTAAATTATATGCAGGCAAAATTGACCCCTCATTTTATTTTGTCCCTGCTCACTGACATTGCAAATCTTTCTGTCTTAGAAAATGCACCAAAAACAAACCAGATGGCTGTCGCTCTGGCTCAGTATTTGAAATACAGTTTGTGCACTACAGGAGATAATATCTTACTTTCCGATGAGTTAAAGCAGATTGAATCCTATTTTAACATGCTAAAAATCAAATATGAAGATGCCTTTACCTACTCTATTACTGCGAAAAAAGAAATAGATATGCTTAGAATACCTTCGCATATTCTTTTTCCATTTTTAGACCGGGCAGCCTCACTGATCACAGTAAATACTGGACACCTTGATATTGCCATTTCTATTTTCTGTGAAAATGGATATACCACGATCGATATAGTATCGGATTATAACCCGGATAATGAAGAAAGTAATCCTGCTTCTTCTTTCAAAAACTTTCCGGATAATGATACGTTTCGCTCTCTTATCAGCAATATCCGACAGAGACTCTACAGCATTTTTGGCAATAATTATGAAATCAAAGAGAGTTACCAGAGCAATTCTAAAATCCATGATATAATCAAGTTACCAATCTCTCATGAGGAAAGGATTATGTAATGTACAATGTATTAATTGTAGACGATGACACATTAATGCGAAATGCACTGCGTGCCATGATTTCACGCTTTAAAAACTTTCAGATTATCGGGGAAGCAGCAAATGGCGCTGAAGCGATTGCCATCTGCCGCCTCTATCCTGTACATCTTATTTTTATGGATATCATTATGCCTGGCATGACCGGCATTGAAGCTGGCAAAAAGATAAAAGAAGACTCCCCTCAGACAGAAATATGCATCCTCTCTGCCTACTCCGACTTTCATTTTGCCAAAGAAGCAATGGAATTACATATCAAAAAATACTTTTCCAAGCCAGTATCTTTTCTTGATATAAGCACCTATCTGGAGAATTTTTCTCCTTCTACTTATAAAAGTGTCTGCCCTCAGCTTTCTCAGGCTTTGGAATTAGCTAATTCTCAGAGTTTTTCAGAAACCTATGCTGGCCTTTCTTCTATCATTAATGAGATTTTCTCCAGCCAGAATGCAAGTATCGAATCTTTAAAAAAGACTTTTATCGAGATTGGACAGGGCCTTTTAGATTCTCTTGAGTATGCGAATCAGCGTAACGAAATCACGGATTTATTTCCTTTACCTGATACCTGGCTTGTTAATGGCGAAATCATGAAAATTTGGCTTTTTAAAATAATGGATTATATCTACCAACAAAAAAGCATACGGCGTTATAGTATTTTAGAGGGCGTTTTCCTCTTTATCGAGCAACATATCAAAGAAAAAATTTCTTTAGGCCAGATTACAGAAGGCAGCATGATTAGCCAGGGATATTTAAGTCGTATTTTTCGTGACCAGTTCGGCATCAGCACAATGGAATATATCCGTCTTCGCAAAATTCAAATGGTCAAGATTAACTTTATCTTTACCACACACAACACTTCTGACGTTGCCTTTATGCTAGGCTTTAACGAGAGCAGTTATCTTCAGAAAGTATTTCAGAAAATAGAAGGAATCTCTATTCAAGAATTTAAAAAACGGCTAAAATGAAGCAAAGCATTATCTTTTCATTTTTGGCTGGAAAATAAGTGAGGCTATATAAGAAAAGATAAGTGCAGAACTTGTTCCGGCAGCAGCAGCTTTTAACCCGCCTTTAAATAAACCGATTGCCCCTTCTTCCTTTACTGCTTCTATCACTCCTTTTGACAGGTTATATCCAAATCCAGACAGCGGGACACTTGCACCACAGCCTGCCCATTTTATAAGAGGTTCATATAATCCTGCAGCTCCAAGAATGACTCCTGCTATTACTAATAACACCATCACTCTTCCGGGCATTAACTTCGTATTATCAAGAAAAATCTGTACTAAAGTACAAATGAGACCACCTACAACAAATGCTTTTAAATATATCATCCTTTTCCCCTACTCCTTTCCGGATTCTAACCAGACTGCATGTGCAATTGCCGGAATCGTTCTTCCCTCATTTGCTGACACTTGCGATAATAATGCCCCTGTCGGTACAAACAACACTCTTTTCCATTCTCCACTGGCAAGTTTCGGCAATATCACTGCTGAAAGCATTAATGCAGAACAGGCACATCCACTTCCTCCTGCATGGGTATCCTGACTTTCTTCATCAAATATCTGCATTCCGCAATCCATATGATTTTTCTTAATATCTTTATGATTCTCGTCAAGCAATTCAAAAAGTAACTTCTGCCCCACTGCTCCCAAATCTCCAGTAATAATTCTATCAAAATCTACTGATTCCATCTCAAAATCTATAAAACTTTGATAAATCGTATCGGCGGCTGCCGGAGCCATACACGCTCCCATGTTAAACGGGTCCTGCACACCATAATCCTTTATTTTCCCCGTTGTAATTCCCCGAATCTGCACATCGCCTTTATCCTCATTTAATAAAAAGGCTCCCGCTCCAGTTACCGTCCACGTCGCACTGTATGGACGCTGACTTCCATAGCCAAGAGGAAAACGAAACTCCTTTTCTGCACTCGCAAAATGACTCGAACACCCTGATAACACCAAATCCGCAAACCCTCCATTCACTGCCATCGCCCCTATAGACAAAGCAGCCCCTATACTAGAACAGGCTCCATATACACCGTAATAAGGAATTTCAAGTTCTGCAATTCCAAAAGAAGAAGCAATAAGCTGCCCTAACAAATCACCACAAAAAGCCATTCTCACATCTTTCTTCTTTTTTTTTCCCTTTCGCAGCGCAATCTCTCCAGCAGTTTTCAAAAAACAACTTTCACTCTCTTCCCAGTTTTCTTTACCAAACATCGGGTCTTCTACAATCAAATCCAGATGTTTCCCTATCGGTCCCTCACCCTCTTTTTTACCACCCACACAGGCATGGCTTAGTATCTTTACTGGATTTTGAAATAAAATACTCTGCTTTCCCTGTATTTGCTTCATAAAATACCACCTTTCTTTCACTTTGATTCATCATCTTACTGAAAGATAGTATTTTCTAAATCAGAAAAATTTATGTATTCTGATTTAATTCATTCGATGAATAAACAGACGAAAACAGGGAAAACAGACGAAGGAAGAGAAATAATCCCTATCTGTGGCCTCGGAGCAAGCGTTGAATGTTCGCTTATGCGCTCGCATTCAACACTTGCTCCGAGACCACAAA
>ENA-OPCV01001988-OPCV01001988.1-human-gut-metagenome-genome-assembly--contig:-NODE-1988-length-13732-cov-3.025005_pt1 | contig 13732 bp, 10 predicted proteins | sample MGYA00241257_ERZ501494 | MGnify/ENA primary metagenome ERZ501494 (study PRJEB25962, sample SAMEA2042618) | human gut metagenome | biome: human gut; feature: human-associated habitat; material: faeces...
TTCTCAGAGGCAGCCCGCCGCCTCTATCTGACACAGCCTACGATCAGTGCGCATATACGTTCCCTGGAAGATGAACTGCATATGAAACTGATCATCCGTACTACAAAGAAAACAACAATCACAGCCAAAGGCTACCAGCTTTATGACAGTGCAGTCCGTATGCTGGAAATCAGAAATAACCTGCTTGAAAATTTTACAGGTGCCCACAAACATATGATAGATCTGGCTGCATCTACCATTCCTTCTTCTTATCTTTTGCCGGAACTACTTGCTGCTTTCGGAAAAACGCACCCTGATGTTTATTTTCACTCCATACAGTCAGACAGTTCAGAATCCATCAGCCGGGTGCTGGACGGAACTGTAGATCTGGCTCTGGTAGGCCAGAATACACGTGATGAGAGCTGCGTATTTATTCCTTTCTGCCATGATGAGCTGGTCATAGCAACTCCTGTAACAGATCACTATCTTGCACTCAAGGACAGAGAAACACCCGCTATTTTTCATGATTTCCTAAAAGATCCTATTATTTTCAGGGAAAAAGGCTCCGGCACAAAAAAAGAAATGGACCTTTTTCTGGAGCGCACAGGCATCACAACAGGCAATCTGAATGTAATCGCCCGCATGAATGACCTGGAAAGCATCAAAAAGTCCATTGTTAATGGTCTGGGAATCTCTATTCTTTCATCACGCTCTGTCAATGACCTGCAGAGGACAAAGCAGATTCTTGTCTTTCCGCTGGAGGAAGCTGCCCATAAGCGCAGTTTCTATATAGTCTACAGCAAAAACAGGATTCTGAACCCCCATGTAAAGCAGTTTGTACAGTTTGTGCGAGACTATTATATGTAACTGTTATCTGCCGGCATCCAGCAGTTTCACAAACTCTTCCTCCGGCATCGGTTTGTAAAAATAATAACCCTGGATATAATCACAGCCGTTGTCTCTTAAGAACTCGACCTGCTCTTTAGTTTCAGCACCTTCCGCTATAATCTTTATATCCATAGTATGTGCCATTTCAATGATGAAGCGGATAATACTGCGTGTTTTGGTATTGGTTTCTATCTGCCGCACAAAACTCATATCAATTTTCATAATATCAAAGTTGTAATTCTGGAGCATTCCAAAGGAAGAATATCCGCTTCCAAAATCATCCAGGAGCAGCAGAATCCCTGCTTCTCTTAATGCCTCCAGAGTTGCATTTCTGTCTGCCTCAATGGCAGCATAGGAAGTTTCTGTAATCTCCATTCTGCACAGACCGGACGGCATGGAAGCATCTGCACATTTCTTCTCCAGCCAGTTCATGATCGTCTCATCATAGAAATCCATCCATGACAGATTAGTTGATACCGGAACTGTGATCTTATCGGACTGATAACGTTTCTTCTGAAATTCATTAACCGAATCCAGCACATACAGATCCAGTTCGGAAATATGTCCGCTTTCCTCCAGTGCAGGAATAAATACACCCGGCGAAATAAATCCCTTTTCCGGGTAGAACCACCGGATCAGAGATTCTGCTGATGCAATCTTTCCGGTCATTGCATCCACAACAGGCTGAAAATATACTTTGAACTGTCCCTGCTCAATCCCTTCCTCCAGTTCACCTGCTAATGTTGCTTTATCTATATATGTATTCTTCATGGAAGAATCATAAATCTTATATGACTGGACAAACTCATCTGTAATATATCTCTGGGCAATCTTTGCCCTGTCGATCATTCCATTCACAGACATTTTTTTCTTTTCAAGCATAAAAATCCCACATTTGACAGACAAATGAAGTGTTTTTCCTCCCCGGGTAAGTTTCTTCTGACACATTCCGGTAAGCATATCCAGATTGAGATTCTTACGTTCTACCAGACAGATAAAATGATCTGCATCCTCACGTGCCGATACCAGAGGCTTCAGCTCTGATTTCCGGACATCTTCGTACACTTTGCGCAGCATCATATCTCCGATTTCTGTTCCAAAAAGTTCATTGACTGCCTTGAAATTCTTAATATCGAAAAATACAACCGCATATCCGGTTCTGTCTTCACTTTCTTTCAGAATCCGTTCCACATGACGGATAAAACCCTGTCTGTTATATCCGCCCGTCAGAATATCCTGTTCAAATTTCTCCGTAATATCCTCAACTGTAGCTACAATAATGTCAAAAAATTTATTGAGGTAAAAAAATGTATAGTTCTTTAAACATTTCTCCCCTTTTTTATTAAACTGATGAACAGAGAAAGAATATCTATCTTTCTCCTGCAGTTCTTTCCGAATGGTATCAAGACGCACACATTTTTCATATACGGATTTCTCATCATCCGGAACAAATTTCTTCATAACTTCAGTAACATAACCGGAATAACTGATCTCTTCTGCCAGAACCATCTCCATGGCACAGATACCCGGATGATCCAGTCTCACACAGTCTCTCTGCCCGTCAATAATCTCTATTCTGTCAAAATTCTTTCTGTACAGCATATGCGGAATCTGCTCTGAAAAATAGTTCTCTGTAATATCAGAAAAATAGATCAGTGCTTCCAGCCTGTCATAAGAAACGTTCCGGACCATCTCAACTGTGGTTCTGATCATCCTCAGACTGATTCCTTTTGCGGCATACACAGGACATTCCCATTGGATCATATCTTTTCCCTGTGTCAGACACTCCCTCAGATTATCTACACAAAATACCTTTCTGTACTGAGTTCTCACTTCTCTCTGCGGAATAGACTGACTGATCCGCTCAATATAAGAATCCAGTGGTTCATTTACATCTTTCAGCTCCAGTGAAGCAATCCTGCTGTTTGCCATAATACAGCTTCCATCCGAAATATTTACTGTAACTGAGGCAAACGCATCTTTTGCATGACGTATGATCTTATCCAGCTGTTTCAGATATTCATCATTGATATCCCGGATATACATCATGGCAATCTGGTCATCCGGTTTATATTCTGCACTTCTGATGACTTCCATACATACCCAGCGATACTCCTGTTTTATCAGAGTTCTGTAGTTCAGGTAAATGCGTTCTCTGCCTTTCGCAAGTTCTCTTCTCAGATTATCTATACTGCAGAATTTCAAATATTCTTCCTGATCCTCTTCATAAATATACTTATAATCAGCCATCATTTTAAGGCTTTCAGAAAGACTTGGAAGCATGAAAACAGTACTGTCTTTTCCTCTTATAACTGTATAAGTATCTGTCGAGAGATTAATCTTGAGTATCCGGTGAAAAATAGATGATAACATTTTCATCGCATCCTGCAGGTCTCCCGTCATCTTATCATGCAGCGCAATCGTACTCTCAACACGATGAAAGACCGTCATTGCATCAAAGGGACGTGTAAAGTAATCACTTGCTCCCAGCCCATAAACCCGACGGATGCTATCTTCGGAAGTCTCTGATGAAATACAGATAACAGGCAGCATATCCAGCCATTGCTTTTCCTTCATAACAGCAAGTACCTGATAACCATCCATTACCGGCATGATCAGGTCAAGGAGCACCAGCTTAAAATCCTTATGGCATCTTTCAAGGATTTCAACTGCCTGCTTTCCATTTTCAGCTTCACAGATATCATATTTATCTTCCAACATACAGGAAAGGATTTCTCTGTTTAATTGTGAATCATCAACGATTAATATCTTTGGCTTACTCATATAATGTATGCCCTTTCTTCTGTTATTATGGCTGTGTGAAAATTTAACCGGACAGATGCCAGAATCAACTGTTCGTGTGCTAACAAGTTTATTATACATAATTTAAGTATATCATCCAAAGGATAAAAGTCAATAATTGGATATACTGCCAATATGGTTCCCTGTTTTCTCTTTACAAAAATTCACATTGATATATAATACATAAACAGATCAAGGAGGAGCACAGGCTCCTCCTTGTCAGTCAGTTACAGGTTTTTCTTCTTATAAATAAACCATGATGCTGCTACAGTAAACACCAGCAGATAAAGAAGCAGAATCCCAATACCAGTGTAATTCACCGCCTCACCTGATGAAATGCTTCTCATCAGATGGCTGGTCTGGGATAATGGCAAGGCTGATACAAACTTGCCTACAAATCCCGGAAGTTTCTCTGTTGAGAAAAAGGTGTTACACAAATATGCCATAGGCATAATGATATAATTGGAAAACCTCGGCACGTCTGCGTGGTTTTTTGCCAGAAAGGAGACCACCACGCCGATGGCTGAGAATACCGCTCCGTTCAGGAACATCACCAGAAAGGACCATCCGTTGAAGATCAGTCCTGTCTCAATAGGTGCTGTAAGAAGCAGTATGATTCCTCCTGCATACAGACCGCGCAGACTTCCCCCGATGATCTGTCCGGCAATAAACTGCCATAATGGTGTGGGGGAGATCATCACCTGATCAAAAGCCTTCTCATACAGTCTCTGTACGTTTAGGTTCTGCGCAATGGCGTTGAAGCTTCCGTTCATAGTTGTCAGTGATACCACACCCGGAATCAGAAAATTCAGGTATGGCTGTCCATGAGAAGTGGTCTGGATTCCCATTCCGAATACGATCAGATACATTAGCGGTGCGATCATTGCCGCCAGCGTGATCTTATAGAAGTCCCGGCGGAATTCTACCCACTTCTCCCATAATATTGTTATAATTCCCATACATTTTTCTCCAGATTATTCTAACTTTTTTCGCAGCCTCCGCAGGGGACTTCCCTGATTCAGTTAATATCTGCTATTTTGAAATCAAATGTTTCCCGGCTCTTTCTACAAAGACGTCTTCCAGTGTTGTCTCACGAAGAGACGCCTGCCCTGTAAGCTCTTCCAGATACCGGATTGCTTCCTGTCGTGTATGGAAATAGTGATTCTGTGTTCCATCTGCTGTCATCTCGTCCACTGCATAAGCACCAAGACTCTCGATCAGTGCTGACGGAGTACTTACCTCCTCCAGCTTTCCATGATCCATCAGTGCCACACGATTGCAGAGACTCTGTGCTTCTTCCATATAATGAGTAGTCAGCAGGATCGTCAGGTTTTTCTCATTAAGCTTACGCAGAAGATTCCACATCTGTCTTCTGGAAAGAGCATCCATACCTGCTGTGGGTTCATCCAAAAGCAATATCTCCGGATCTGTCAGTAATGCCCGACAGACCATCAGCTTACGCTTCATTCCACCGGAAAGCTTACGGACTGTACGTTTGCGAAACTTCAGCAGGTCACAGAACTCCAGAAGTTCTTCTGTTCTTTCTTTTATCTGCTTTCGCGGCATAAAATAGAGCCGTCCCTGGTATTCCATAATCTCATCCATATTCATATCCTGACGCATGGAATATTCCTGGGTGATCACACTGATTTTTCTTTTCAGATCAGGACGTTGTCTCGTAAGCTGCTGACCGTCTATGAGGATTTCTCCCTTTGTCGGAAGAAGAAGGGTTGAGAGCAGGCTGATGGTCGTTGTCTTGCCTGCTCCGTTTGGTCCGAGAAGACCAAAAAACTCACCTTTTTCAATTTTCAGGTTCAGGGAATCCACAGCTGTAAAATTGTCAAAGGTTTTTGTCAGATCTCTGGTCTCGATCATAATCCTCCATCCTGTTCCTTTGCAATGATCAGAGAATAATAGCCTGCATCATCCGGAATTTCTTCTACACTGTTGTAAATATGCTCATCCGGCATTCCACAGTTCTCCACCATACGGATATTGCGTCCGCTTTTTGCCAGAATTTCCTTTACCTGATTCATCTTTTTGCCGGATTTCATCAGCACATAGGTACCCGGCTGATCCAGTTCACTGTCAAGGCGGTGAACTGCAGGCTGTACATGAAGAGGCTGGTTCCACTCTGTAAGCGGGATATTCAGGCGTGCTGCTGTTGCACAGAAGGAAGTGATACCGCTTACCAGTCTTGTCTCATATCCATCCTCTTCTACTCTCTTCTGCACATATGAAAATGTTGAATAGATAGTCGGATCTCCAAGTGTCAGAAATACTACATTCTTACCTGTATCAAGTGCTGCTTCCAGCGCCTTGGCTCCTTTTTCATGGTTCAGTTCCAGTTCTGCCTTATCGTGTGTCATTGGCATATAGATTGGCAGGAGTTCTTTGTCTGCAAGCTCAGGTACTGCCTGTACTGCGATCTTATATGCAACTGTTTCACGCACCTCTGCGCCCGGTACTGCAATAATATCATTCTCTTTGATCAGGCGCACTGCCTTTAATGTCATAAGTTCCGGATCTCCGGGGCCAACTCCTACTCCGTATAAAATTCCTCTCATTACCATATCCTCCTGTGATTTGCATATACATTTTTATGATATCAGAATTGCAGGAGCTGCTTCGCAGCAAAGCAATTCACAGATATTCATTTATTGTGCTCACTGTTCACTACGTTCTCAATGATGTTGCGTGCGGACAGTATCTTTTATTATACTAAAACAGGATAACTTTTTCAACAAAGTATTGACAATTAATTTCAATTGTGGGATGATGAAAATTATCGAATTTAAGTGAGGAAAGAAATATGAGAAAGATTTTTGCAGTTCTGGCAGCTTTGATCTGCTGTCTGTCAGTATGGACTTCTGTTCCTGCTGCACAGGCTTTCACTCTTGATAAAGAAGATGGGGAGTATTCCATCCAGGTAGAGCTGGAAGGCGGAAGCGGCAAAGCCAGTGTCACTTCACCGACTTTGATCACTGTGAAAAACGGCGAAGTAACTGCCGATATCCAGTGGAGCAGTTCTAATTATGACTACATGATCGTTGACGGTAAAAAATATCTCCCTGTCAATGAGGAAGGAACGAATTCTGAATTCCAGATCCCGGTTACCATTATGGATGAGAGCATGCCGGTAATCGCAGACACTACCGCCATGGGTACCCCTCATGAGATCAATTATACCCTGACTTTCTATTCCGATTCCATCGGTTCCAAAAGCCAGATGCCGCAGGAAGCAGCGAAACGTGTTGTTGCTGTTGCACTTGTTATTATCGTAGGCGGTGGGATTTTGAATTATTTCGTAAACAAGAGAAACCGATGCTGAACCAGGCAGACACCTGCATCTCAGTTCGGTTAAGAAATACAAAAAAGCTGCCATACGGCAGCTTTTTTGTATTCTATATCTTTATTCAGCCATCTCCACTTCCAGCACATAGTCTACAGGATCCGGCAGTACAGGATCCGGACCAAGGTCAACAAATGCGATATCCGGATAATCGCTGTGCACCCATAAAGTAGAGATCGGCACTTCATGTCCGTCATCCAGGGCACGTACTTTCACGATCTTATTCTTGTCAAAGCCGATCAGCGGCAGTGGTCCTAATGTATTCTCATAAATATGGACATAATACTTGTTTCCATTTCTGGTGATACGTCCGTAATCCGGTTTCGGGATATCTGTTGCCGGAGCGCATCCATAGATACTGTCATGGTTCTTATCCATCCAGCGTCCGATTTCCGCCAGGATCGCAGAGGATTCTTTCGGGAATTTACCTTTCGCATCAGGTCCTACGTTCAAAATCATATTTCCACCTTTGGAAACGCACTCTACCAGCTTCTTGATCAGCATGGAAGCAGGTTTGTAATAGTGGTCATTTGCACAGTAACCCCAGTTATTATTCATGGTGAAGCATGCTTCCCATACCATCGGATTCCCTTCTTTGTCGCAGATTCCTTCCGGCGGGATGATCTGTTCCGGGCTTATAAAATCGCCATGATACGGTGTCGGATCGCATTCATACAGAGATCCTCTTCCCTCACCACTGACTTCCAGACGGTTATCAATGATGATTCCCGGCTGTAATCTGCGGACCATATCTATCAGTCTGGTTGCTCCCCATTTCTCGCCTCGCATATCGTCATAGGAAAAGTCAAACCACATAATATCGATTTTTCCATAATTTGTGCAGACCTCTTCCACCTGATTGTACATATACTCTATATAACGAGAAAAATCTCTGTTTTCATTACTGCATTCCGGATGGTTTCTCATAGGATGGATGCGGTCTCCGTAATGAGGATAGTCCGGATGATGCCAGTCAAGTAAGGTGAAATACAGACCGACTTTCAGACCTTCTTCGCGAAGAGCTTCCACATATTCTTTGATCAGATCTCTTCCTGCAGGTGTATTGGTAACTTTATAATCTGTGTATTTACTGTCAAATAAACAGAAACCATCATGGTGTTTTGCAGTCAGAACCACATATTTCATACCTGCTGCCTTTGCCTCTTTTGCCCACTGTTTCGGATTATAGTCTCTGGCATCAAATTCTTTCATAAACGGAAGGTATTCTTCCTCAGGCATCTCCTCTGTACTGCGTACCCATTCTCCTCTTGCAGGAATAGAATATAATCCCCAGTGGATAAACATTCCGAAACGGGCATCCTGATACCATTTCATACGTTCTTCATATTCTTTTCTGTTAAACTGATACATGATTTTTTATCTCCTGTACTTATTTACATTAATCTAAGCAGCATATCCCCGGTTCCTACATTGTAACCGCTGGTCGCATAAATCCCATTCAGACTTCCGTTCGTCACAATGATCAGCGGAAGTTTGTCCGGATCTACATACATGCGTCTTCCCAGAGTATTGATAATCTCTGAGAAATCATCATAATAAATCTGAATATTTTTTAACTTTGCAAGTGCTTTGGACAGTGTCGGTGTCTCCAGTGCTTCTTTACTTCTCACTACAAAAATAATCTGCTCTGCATATCCTGCGAAAGCCTCTTCCTGCTCCATCATTTCATTTAAGATATGCTCAGTAGGCTCTTTTTCTTCTTCCAGAAACATCAGGATATGTTTTCCGTCTGCTGTAAGGTCAGATGCTTTCACCTCTGTACCATCCTCAGTTTTCAGCATAAATTCCGGCATGGAAATATTCTCCAGCATATCCTCCAGATCTGCTTCCCTGAGTACCAGCTCGATCTCCTTTGTCTCTCCGGGCTGAATTTCAAAATGATATTCATTTGCAAACATATTTCCATTTGGAAGTCTGTTTGAAGTAAGAATCCTGTAGTTTCCGGATTCCAACGGCAGATTCAGGATCTGATCTTCAAAATTCTCTGCTCCCAGTTTCAGTGATGTATATCTTCCATTCTCCAGTTTTGCAATACTCCAGTTCTGGAAATATTTCCACTGTACAGTCTCTCCTGCTTTCAGGATCAGAGTACAGTTCTTCTCTGTTCTTGCAAGCACAGGAACGAATCTTCCGTTTTCCATATATTCCATAGAACGATCATGTGGATTCAGTCTTGCCGCTACTCCAAGGGTTCTCGCTATTGCAACAAACAGGATTTTCTTTGACAGGAAGCTTCCTGTACAGGTCCTTATGCATCCTGCCGGTGTTGTGATCACACTGGAACGCTCTTTCTCCGGTCTGGAAACAATTGCCTTCTCGATCAGATTCCAGATTCTGGAAGGATCATCTCTCAGCTCCTGTTTCTCAGCTCTGGAAAAATGCTTCTTAATCTCTCTTCTGTATTTCTGAAGAACTTCATCATCTACTCTTGGATTTAACACATAAGATACAAAGGTATCCTTTTTCATCATACCATGATATGGGATTGCCAGCTCCAGGTGTTCCTCCAGAACGTCACTGATACAGTCAGTTCTGTCTTTCTCTGTGAGAACCCTCAGGAGATCTTCTCTGTATGAGGCAGCAATGGCTTCTTCTATCCTGTTTACCTTTTTTTCCAGGAAACGTTCACATTCCGGATTTGACCAGTTTCTTACTTTCTGCTCTCTGTGTGCATTGGCTGCTGCCAGACGCTTATTTCCCTTCGCCTTCTGTTCTAAAGTCGGCATGTCTGTGTTTACAGGTGCATCATGAGGAGCAAATATATCTGCTGCTGTCCATTCTTCTGATTCGCCGTCATTTCTTTTATCCTGCGATACCAGACAAAGTTCACAGTTATCTTCTTTCTCAGTGTTCATAACTGTTTCTGCATAGAACCACTCGCCGTCAGAACACATTCTTGCGGAAATATGCAGACTTCCAAGTCCTGTTGTCAGTCTGGCAGTTCCCTTACTGTCTGTTTTCTTCTCTGCGATCGGTGCATACTCTGAATAGTTCAGCACCTCAAAGGAAACCTCAGCTCCCTCTGTGGGTAACCCCTGCGCATCCTTTACTGTTACTGTAATTTCTTTGGTTACTGCATACCTCTTCAATTCATTCAGCATGGTCACCATACCATCTGTGCCGATCACCTCACCTTCCGGGATTTTGGTGTCAAACACACGTGAATGGATCATCATTGCTCTGGAAGAAGCGTTTGTAAACCATCCTTTATTCAGGATTTCTTCGGGCTCACAGGCTCCGAGGAAGTACCATTTACCGTCACACCAGATCTCTACCCAGGCGTGATTGTCATCGCAGTGAGACCACTTCGGCGCATATACCTGACGGGCAGGTACGCCTACGCTTCGCAGTGCATTTACAGTGAATACAGACTCTTCACCACATCTGCCATTTCCTCTGCGGTATACAGAAATCGCAGATAAAGTACGGTCATCTGTACAATGATAAGTAGCTTCTTCGGCACACCAGTAATTCACTTCCAACGCTGCTTCTCTGAAGTTCATTCCCTGTATTCTGCTTCCGATTTCTGCGCGGAAATAAGTTCTGCACTGTGCGATCTCCTCCTCATTTACTCTGTGAAACAGCACATAATTCAGGAAGATTTCTTCAGGAAGGTCTGCAACCTGCGGATTCTCTTTCCAGAGCCTCACACCATTCTCCGCATAGTCCAGAAATACTTCAAACGGATAATTGCCAATGTCACTGTACGGCATAAACGCATATAAATATTTACATGCAAGTGCCACTTCCTCTGTACATTTCTGTAATTTTTCGTCTACAGGCGCAAAAACCCGGGGCAGGTTTTTTGCCTGCTCCAGGTAGTTCTCTTCAATTCGGCCCCTGTTCTCTTTTAAAAAAACTCTCGGTTCTGCCATTATAATTCCTCCAGAACTTTCTTTGCGGCACGGATATTATCTACATCCGTACGCCATATCTCATATTCGCTCAGCATCGGAAGTCCCATATTGACTCCATCTTTGCGAAACTGCATCTCACTGTCAATGACTCTCTTTCCGGTCATATGATAAGCCCTAACTCCTGTAAGCGGATAAAGCTGGCGGATCACTTCTGCTCCCACGCCGCTTCCTGCCTGGATCGTGATACGTCCCTGACTCTTCTCTACCAGTTCCTTCAGCAGATCTGCCCCCTGCAGACATACATTACGCTGACCTGAAGTAAGGATCGTATTGATTCCCAGTGAGATTGCCTGTTCCATTGTTTCTATTGGATCCACACATACATCAAAAGCTCTGTGAAGAGTCACCGACATATCCCCTGCCGCCTCCATCAGCTCTTTCATCTGTTCCATGTTTAATGTGCCATCCGGCTTCAGCACCCCAAATACAACACCTTCGGCACCCATTTTCCTGAAATCTTCCACTGCATGCTTTATCATGGAAAATTCTGCATCTGTATAGCAGAAATCTCCAAAACGCGGACGGATCAAAGCATGGATCCTGATATCCGAACGCTTTCTTATTTCATCAAAAAGCCACGGTCCCGGAGTGGTTCCGCCGATGATCAGGTTACCGCAAAGTTCCAGTCTGTCTGCGCCTCCTTCAACCGCTGCCATAGCAGATTCTACAGAATCTACACAGGCTTCCAAAATATATTCTTTCACGTACTTGCCTCCATCTTTTTTCATTTAAGCCAGACAGATCATCCTTTCTGCTGACTGATTTAACCAGATCAGATAAGTCCCCCGAAGACTTACCTGCATCAGAACAATTTCACCCCGGCTCTCTCCAGTGTACTCACGATCGTATCATCTGGAAATTCATCCGTAACAATTCCGCTGATATCATCGAAGTATGCATATTTATAGGAATCATTGAAATAGAATTTATCCCTTTCCATAACAACATATTTATGTCTGCTGCTGTGCACGGCTGCTTTCTTTGTCAATCCGTCCTCTACCCCCAATGTAGTAATTGCACAATCAGTCATATCCACACCGCAGCTTCCTATAAATGCACGGTCAAAGCTATACTGTTTGATCACTTCTATCGTTGCAGCTCCCATAAATCCGTTTACTGTCTGGTACATTGTTCCCCCTGTACCGATTGCAGTAATGGACGGATTTGTGGCAAGGATCTGCAGGATATCTATCATATTGCTCACCACTACCACACGCATATTTGACGTGGCAAGAAGCTTTGCCAGCTCGATATTTGTGGTAGAAATATCAAGGAAAATCGTTTCGTTATTCTTGATCAGTTTAAATGCTTTGGCTGCAATTGTTCTCTTTTTGTCAAGGTTAAACTGGCGTCTGTCTACTACGTCTCTTTTCAGCGGATAATCCTGTGAAAGGATTGCGCCGCCGTAGGTTCTCTTTAACTTACCGGCGTTTTCAAGAATCTTAAGATCTTTTCGGATACAGTCTTCTGTGACCTGAAACATTTCACTCAATTCCTTAACCTTGACTTTTCCGTTTTCACGAAGACATTTCTCTATTGCGCTTTGTCTTTCCTCAGTAAACATAGCCCCCTCTTTCCTCATCCATTCATGATGACCTGTATCTCTCAGTGAATCCTGTTTTCTTCACTGTTCATCTTCAGGTGTAATATTGTTATTTCGGAATTCCTATTCTGTAAGTTTTGGATAATGACATTTTACAATATGACCCGGTGCAATTTCAACAGGTGTCGGCACCTGTGTCTTACATTTTTCTGTACAATGTGGGCAGCGTGTATGGAACAGGCATCCACTTGGCGGATTACTCGGACTTGGAAGATCACCTTTTAAGGTAATACGCTCTTTCTTCACTTCCGGATCCGGGATCGGAACTGCGGAAAGAAGAGCCTCTGTATAAGGATGCAGCGGAGTCTTGTACAGCATTTCCTTGGGAGCGGTCTCCACAACGAAGCCCAGGTACATAACGGCAATACGGTCAGAGATCATCTCCACAACGGAAAGGTCATGGGAGATAAATACATATGTCAGTTTGTACTCCTCCTGGAGCTTATGGAGAAGGTTTAATACCTGTGCCTGGATGGAAACGTCCAGAGCCGAAATGGGCTCGTCACAGATGATGAACCTGGGATTCAGGGCCAGGGTCCTGGCAATGGAGATCCTCTGCCTCTGGCCTCCGGAAAACTCGTGGGGATACCGGCGGATATGGTCCGGCTTTAAGCCCACGGTTTTTAAAAGCTCCGCAGTCCGGTCCTCCCGGTCCTTGGAGGAATCTAAGATCCCGTGGATCTCCATGGGCTCTTTAATGATCTCGCCCACGGTCATTCTGGGATTTAAGGACGCGTAGGGATCCTGGAAGATCATCTGCACCTCTTTCCGGAAGTGCTTTTCCTCCTCCTTCCCCAGCCTTGCGATATCCTGGCCCTTATAAAGGACCTTCCCTCCGGTAGCCGGGTAGATCTTTACCAAGGTGCGGCCCAGAGTGGACTTTCCGCAGCCCGATTCTCCTACCAGGCCGTAGGTCTCTCCCTCGCCCACATAAAAGCTCACGTCGTCCACAGCCTTTACGATCTGCTTCGGGGAAAACAGGCCCTTGGTCACGTCAAAATGCGTCTTTAAATGGTCAACCTGAAGAAGCGGGGTCTTCTCTCCTGCCGCTTCCTTTCTGATCTCTGCATCAGCCATGGTTCTCCCCCTTTCTCCTGTTGGCCTCCTCCAGCCAGCAGGCGCACTGGTGGGTGGCGGAATATGTAGTCACCTCCGGCATATAGAGCTTAC
>ENA-OPCV01001991-OPCV01001991.1-human-gut-metagenome-genome-assembly--contig:-NODE-1991-length-13723-cov-2.379646_pt1 | contig 13723 bp, 10 predicted proteins | sample MGYA00241257_ERZ501494 | MGnify/ENA primary metagenome ERZ501494 (study PRJEB25962, sample SAMEA2042618) | human gut metagenome | biome: human gut; feature: human-associated habitat; material: faeces...
ACTGGGTGTGTTCGGGGACGATTATGATACACCGGATGGAACAGGAGTACGTGATTACATTCATGTAGTGGACCTTGCAAAAGGACATGTGAAAGCAATTGATTATATCTTCAGCAATCCTGGACTTGACGTGATCAATCTTGGAACAGGTGTGGGATATTCCGTGCTTGATATGGTAAAAGCATTTGGAAAAGCATGCGGTAAGGAGATTCCTTACGAGATCAAGCCGAGAAGAGCAGGAGATATCGCAATGTGTTATGCAGATCCTGCAAAAGCAGCGAAAGTTCTTGGATGGAAAGCAGAAAAAGGTCTGGACGAGATGTGCGCAGACACATGGAGATGGCAGTCACAGAATCCTAACGGATATGAGGCATAAATGAAAAAGGAATTTAAGAAATAAAAACATAGACAGATGGGGAACACTTAACAGAACGTTAAGATTTCCCATCTTTCTTTTTATGATAAGAAATGGTATAATCATCACGTATATAAAGTGTAATGTGAGATGCCATCGGCATTTTGTAGTGCAAAAGTAGTGAGTAAGACTCACGAACAGAGGCGAGAATCATGGAAAAAAAGAATGAAAATGGAAAGGTGCAGCTGAAAGGCCAGTTGAAGCTTTATATTCAGTGGCCGGCAATCATGGTATTGCTCTTGATCGCAATGGATCTGTGGGTGTATAAGATGGATCACAGAGCGGGAATCCTGATGGCCGTATTCGTGCTGATATATATCATTATGGTGGGTGGACTGTATTTTTACAGTAAGAATATCATCATGAAAGATCTCGTGGAATTTGCTGCACAGTATGGCATTGTCCAGAATACGCTGCTGAGGGAACTGTCGATTCCCTATGCAATCCTGTTAGATGATGGGAAAGCAGTCTGGATGAATGACGAATTCGAAGCAATTCTGGGCGGAAAGCCAAAAGGAGAAGCTTACATCAGTAAATACATTCCGGAATTGAACCGGAGTATATTTCCAAAAGAGGATCAGCAGAAGGTCACGATGGAAGTATATTATGATGATAAGGAATACCAGGCAGAACTGCGCAGAGTATCGGTAGAGGGATTCAGCGATACGGAACAGCTTATGGAATTGCCAAAGGAGAAGGAATATTTCATTGCGGTATATCTTCAGGATGTTACAGAACTGAACCGTACGATCAGAGAAAATGAAGAACAGAGAATGGTTGCAGGCCTGGTATACATCGATAACTACGATGAAGTGATCGACAGTGTGGAAGAGGTCAGACAGTCACTTCTGATGGCTCTGGTAGACCGTAAGATCAACCAGTATATTGCAAAAGTTGACGGAATCGTCAAGAAGCTGGAGAATGATAAGTATTTCATTATCATCCGAAAGTCTTATTTTAAACAGCTGGAAGAAGATAAGTTCTCCCTGCTGGATGATGTAAAGTCCGTAAATATCGGAAATGGAATTCCGGCAACACTTAGTATCGGTTTGGGACTGAGTTCCGATTCTTATGCACAGAGTTATAACTATGCGCGTGTAGCGATCGATCTCGCACTTGCAAGAGGCGGCGACCAGGCTGTGATCAAGGACTGTCACGGTGTTACCTATTATGGCGGAAAGCGAGAACAGACAGCGAAGAATACCCGTGTAAAGGCGCGTGTAAAAGCCGAGGCACTGCGTGAATTTATCACGGTCAAAGATAAGATATTCGTTATGGGGCATAAGCTGACAGATGTGGATGCGTTCGGTGCGGCAATGGGAATCTATCGTGCGGCATTGGCACTGGAGAAACGTGCTTATATTGTGATCAATGAAGTGTCAGCATCGCTCAGGCCTTTATATGAATTATTCGAACAAGATTCGGCTTACCCGGATGATCTGTTTTTGACATCGTCACAGGCGATGAATATGGCAGACGAGAATTCAATGGTAGTCGTTGTAGATACGAACCGTCCGATGATGACAGAGTGTGAGGACCTTCTGAAGACAACGAAGACGATCGTGGTATTGGATCATCACAGACAGAGCAGTGACAATATTGATAATGCGCTGTTATCTTATATTGAGCCATATGCCTCATCGGCTTGTGAGATGGTATCAGAGGTATTGCAGTATATTGTAGATGGGATCAAGATTCCGAAGATTGAGGCGAGCAGCCTGTATGCCGGCATCATGATCGATACCAACAACTTTGTGAACAGTACCGGAGTCCGTACTTTTGAGGCGGCAGCATTCCTGAGAAGATCCGGTGCAGATATTACGCTGGTAAGAAAGTTGTTCCGTGACGATATGGAATCTTACAGGGCAAAAGCGGAGATCATCAGCAGTGCAGAAGTGTACCGTAACAAATTTGCCATTGCAAGGGGTGTGGATCTTCACATTGAAAGCCCGACGATCATCGGGGCACAGGCGGCAAATGAATTATTGGACATCAGTGCAATCAAGGCATCATTTGTATTAACAGAATATAATGGAAGAATATACGTCAGCGCACGTTCGATCGATGAAGTTAACGTACAGATCATCATGGAACGTCTGGGCGGAGGCGGTCATATGAACGCTTCCGGTGCACAGTTTAACCATACCGATATGGATGAAGCGGTAGCCTGCTTAAAACAGGTGATTGACGAAATGATAGAAGGAGGAGACTTGTAATGAAAGTAATTTTGACAGAAGACGTAAAGTCACTTGGTAAAAAGGGAGAGATCGTAAACGTCAGCGACGGATACGCAAGAAACTTCATCTTAAAGAAAAATAAAGGTGTAGAAGCTAACGGAAAGAATTTAAATGACCTGAAATTAAAGAAAGCGAACGATGACAAGATCGCTCAGCAGCAGTATGAGGATGCCCAGGAACTTGGCAGAAAGATCGAAGCAGGAAAGATTGAAGTTGCGATCAAGATGGGCGAAGGCGGCAGAGCGTTCGGCTCTGTATCTTCAAAGGAGATTGCAGAAGAAGTCAAAAAACAGATGGATCTTACGATTGACAAGAAGAAAGTTCAGTTAAAAGAAGCAATCAGAACACTGGGAACACATACGGTTCCGGTTAAGCTGCATCCGAAGGTAACGGCTGAGCTGAAAGTTGTTGTAAAAGAAGAAGCATAGGAGGAATTCAGGCGTGGAAGAAGCACTCATCAAACGAGTCATGCCACACAGCATCGAAGCAGAACAGTCTGTTGTCGGCGCCATGCTTATGGATAAAGATGCCATCACCACTGCAGGAGAAATCATCAGTGGTGATGATTTTTATCAGGCGTCATATGGAGTGATCTTTGATTCGATGATCGAACTGTTCAATGAAGGAAAACCGGTCGATCTGATTACTTTGCAGGAACGACTGAAGGAAAAAGATGTACCGGCAGAGATTGCCAGTCTGGAATTTGTCAGAGAGCTGGTGACAGCAGTGCCGACTTCTGCGAATGTGAAATATTATGCACAGATCGTGGCAGACAAATCTGTGATGCGCAAGATGATCAAATTGAATGAAGAGATTGAAAATATGTGCTATGCCGGAAAAGAACCTCTGGAGTCTATCATGGAGCAGACCGAGAAATCCATGTTCCAGTTATTGCAGAGACGAACGACCGGCGAATATGTTCCGATCAAGCAGGTGGTCCTGAATGCGCTGGATAAGATTGAAAAGGCATCTAAGAGTAAGGGAACCGTTACAGGAATCCCGACCGGATTCATCGATCTGGATTATAAACTGTCCGGATTCCAGCCATCGGATTTCATCCTGATCGCAGCGCGTCCGTCCATGGGTAAGACGGCATTTGTCCTGAACATCGCACAGTATATGGCGTTCAAGAAGAATAAAGCGGTTGCCATCTTCAGTCTTGAGATGTCAAAGGAACAACTGGTAAACCGACTGTTCTCACTGGAATCACAGGTAGATGCACAGTCACTCAGAACCGGTAATATGAAAGATTCCGACTGGGAGAAACTGATTGAAGGAGCAGGTGTGATCGGTCAGTCGAAACTGATCATTGATGATACACCGGGTATCTCCATCTCGGAATTAAGATCAAAGTGCAGGAAATACAAGCTGGAGCACGGACTGGACATCATCATCATCGACTACTTACAGTTAATGACCGGAAGTGTAGGAAAGAGTTCCGAATCCAGACAGCAGGAAGTCTCAGACATTTCCCGTCAGTTAAAGGGACTTGCCAGAGAGCTGAATGTGCCGGTTGTATCGCTGTCACAGTTAAGCCGTGCGGTAGAAAGCCGGCCGGACAAGCGGCCGATGCTTTCTGATCTCCGTGAATCCGGAGCCATCGAGCAGGATGCCGATGTGGTAATGTTTATCTACAGGGATGAATACTATAACAAAGATTCAGAGTTCAAAAAACAGGCAGAAATTATTATCGCAAAACAAAGAAACGGTCCGGTAGGGACCGTTAATCTGGCCTGGTTAGGTGAGTACACAAAGTTTGCGAACCTAAGCAGACAGGAAGATTCGTTTTAGTTTTTTTACTGGACCGGCATCGGCCGAAGCTTTCCGGAAGGATTGCTGCTGGCGGATCAGCTGGTCCAGTTTTTTGAATTCCAGCTCTTCCTGGCGTTCTTTTGCATCCAGAAGAAATGTCATCTCCTGGCTGAACATGTTGAGAAGCACTTCGTTGTTATTCTGCAGCATGCGTTTTAACTGAAGCTGTTCCCTGGTCCGTCTGATATCTGGGATCAGGGCTTTGAGATCGGAAAGGGAGACACCCTGTTCGTAGAGATCCCTGATACATGCATACAGTCTGGCATCATCTTTGGTCTCGCGTTTGATCTGTTCTAAAGTATTCAAAGCATTGGTATGATTTCCCACATTAGATACCCCCTTATAATATAATACTTGTCCCTTATGGGTAAATGTATCATAGCACAGGGGAAAGCACCGATTTCGTCAGAATCCGTCGAGGGAAACAAAAATGTTGAAAAATGCGCAGTACATAAATACTGCGCATGAGTTTGTCTGAATATGCAAAAGAACCTGCTGTTGGCAGGTTCTTTGTATATGCTTCTTATTTCGAATGATTAGCCTTCAGAAATAGCTCCTACTGGACACTGAGCTGCACATGCTCCACAATCTACACAAGCGTCAGCATCAATTTCATAATGCTCTGCTCCCTGAGAAATAGCTCCTACTGGACATTCAGCTTCGCAAGATCCACAGCTTACACATTCATCACCAATTACGTGTGCCATAGTATTATACCCTCCTTTGAGTTTAAATTCTAGACATAAACCAATTCGTTGTCTCTGTCCATATCATAATACAAAAAGCTGAAATAAACAAGTAAATTACATGTTTTTTTGGAAATACATAAAAGTTTAGTCATAACTAACTTGCGTTAGCAGATACTGTTGTGAAAAAGCATATTCGGTGGTGAAAAGAGACGTTCTTTTGAATTTTGGGTAAATCCCGGTTAAAATTAAGAAAAATTTCAATAAAAAATTCAACAAATTTTCACCGTTTTGGTGTATAGTATAGAATGCTGATGAAGTATAAGAAAAATAGAAGTGAAAATAGGAGTAGAATATAATACAGGTAGAAAGGATACCGGATATAGGAGAAAGGAAAATGAAAAGAAATCGAATCATTGCTATGCTGCTTGGTACGGCACTGCTTGTATGCGGATGTCAGCAGACACCGAAAGCAACGGATGAAGAGAAGAAGATTGAAGCAGAGAAGAATACAACCAAGACGGAAGAGAAGGAATATCAGGGTAAATTAGACCTGATCAGTCCGGCGGCTTATAATAATACAAACGGACTGAAGCTGAAAAAGGGAGACTATATTTCTATTATAGGAAAGGCGAATGGTACGCAGTATTGGGACGAAGTAAAGAAAGGCGTGACACAGGCTGCAGAGGATCTGAATGCAAGTCTTGGATATACAGGAAAAGACAAGATAAAAGTAACGTATAATGCACCGGATAAAGCAGATAATGTGGATGATCAGGTGAACCTTCTGGATGAAGAATTGGACAGATATCCGGTTGCGGTCGGAATCTCAATTGTAGATCTGCAGGCTTGCCAGGTACAGTTTGATCTCGCAACAGACAGCGAGATCCCGGTTGTCACTTTTGATTCCGGGTCTGATTATCAGGGAGTGGCTGCGGATGTATCGACGGACAATGTAGCTGCAGGAACAGAAGCAGCACAGAGACTGGCAGAAGAGATGGGAGACAGCGGGGAAGCAGTTCTGTTCATTCAGGATTCGAAATCACAGGCTGCTCTTCAGAGAGAAAAAGCGGTGACGGATGAACTGACAGCAAACCATCCGAATATTTCTGTGGTAAATGTATATCACATGGATGAATTGAGCAATATGCAGAAGACAGTATCTGACGAGATCAATGTCGGAACTTACCGTCCAAAAGACAGTGAACTTCCGGATGGACAGCTTACCGGAGAAGATATAGTGGCTGCAGACAGTATTACAGAAGACCAGGTAGTCGATTACATCCTTGCCAAACATCCGAATATCACCGGCTGCTTTGCGGCAAACGGTGATTCTGTGAAACTGGCAGTTGATGGACTGAAAAGAAATAAAATGGAGAAAAAAGTAAAAGTGATCGGTTTTGATGCCAATGATGATGAGATCCAGGATCTGAAAGACGGTACGGTTGATGGATTGATCGTGCAGAATCCATTCGGCATGGGATACGCAACCGTGGTGGCTGCGGCAAGAGCTTCTCTTGATATGGGAAATGAAGCTGTGGTGAATACCGGATATACCTGGGTGACAAAAGAGAATCTGAAGACGGATGAAGTGCAGAAGATACTCTATACAAAATAATAAAGAAAGTCATTTCTGTGAATATGAGCAGAAGTGACTTTCTTTTTTGGAAGATAAGGGATAATTCCCTGTTACATTAGCCTGCAGCTTTCGGAAGTGAAAATGAAAACTCTGTTCCTACTCCTTCCGTACTCACTACAGTGATGTTCTCACCATGTGCCTGCACCGCTTCTTTCACGATCGCAAGTCCAAGACCGGTGCCTTTCTTATCCTTCCCGCGGGAGAGATCACTTTTGTAAAAACGTTCCCAGATTTTTCCGAGTGCCGCCCTTGGAATTCCGATCCCATTATCTTTGACTGCTGTATATACTTTTTCACCGCGGTCTGTTGTTTCGATGGTAATAATAGAATCCGGATCGCTGAATTTAATGGCATTGTCCAGCAGGTTGTATAAGACTTGCTGGATTTTACGTTTGTCGGCATTTACATTCAGATGCTTTGTTGCGAAGACCAGTTCAATAGAGATCTTCTTCTGGGTGCAGACTCCCTCGAAGGATGCCGCCACGTGTTTGATCATCTCGTGGATATCGAATACTTCCCGGTTGAGAAGCAGGTGATTGGTGTCGAATTCATTTAATGTCAGCAGATCATGTGTAAGGTCTGTCAGACGTTCCGTTTCAAATAAGATAATCTTCAGGTACTTCTCATGTAATTCGGGTGGGATAGTTCCGTCTGTCATAGCTTCTACATACCCTTTGATGGAAGTAAGCGGAGAACGGAAATCGTGGGATACATTTGCCACAAATTTCTTCTGGTAATCTTCCATATCACGAAGCTGTGAAGACATATAGTTCAGTGATGCAGACAGATAACCCATCTCGTCTTCGGTCGTGACCGGAATCTCATACTTCAGATTGCCGGAAGCATACTGTGTTGCAGCTTCGGTGATCTTGTGAAGCGGGCGGTAGACAAGGAAATGGAATGCCAGCAGGATAATGAACGAGAGCAGGAAGATCACGATGAATGTGATATATACACCACGCATCAATATATCCGTCATAGTATCAACGACGGTAGTGTACTGATGGATCATCAGATAACCTTTTGGAAAATACCCGTAAGTCACCGGAACAGTCACAGTGATGACATCATTGTCGAAATATCCGTGATAATCACCGGTCTGTGAACGGTCACTTCCGGATTCGGCAGGATCAAAATCCTTGATCGTATCCGGAGCGGATGGGTACTCACTGGAATGAGCGGAGGCGATCATGTTACCGTCCCTGGAAACGAACCAGACTGCGGCATCCAGCTGGGTCTCAATTCCGGATAAGATCATCTGTGTATCAGATTCCTGCAATTCACCGGAAAAATAACCGGGAAGATAGCTGGTGGCAACCATCGTAGCCTCCCGGTACATGCTGTTACTTATACGGTTAAAGATCGGTGTACGGACCAGATTCTCTGTCAGCGTTGCGGCTGTAAAAAGGCTTAAGAATCCGAATATGATATAGATAAATATGAATTTTAAATATAATGTACTTTTCATGATATCTACCCGCTGTTATTTTACTTCAAATTTATAACCGATTCCCCATACGGTGCTGAGACTCCAGCCGTTGTGATCCTTGATCTTCTCGCGGAGACGTTTGATATGCACATCTACGGTACGGGTATCGCCGATGTATTCGTAACCCCAGATCTGATCCAGCAGCTGTTCTCTGGTGAAGACCTGATTTGGAGAAGATGCGAGGAAATAAAGAAGTTCTAGTTCCTTCGGCGGCATCTCAACGGTATGTCCGTCAACAATGACAGAATAATTAGTCAGATTGATCTCAATTCCCGGATATTCGACACATTTTCCCTTATCTGCCTGAGGGGTATCAGGTTTTGAACCAACCTGATAGCGGCGTAAAACAGCTTTTACGCGGGCAACAAGCTCTTTGGCATCGAACGGTTTCATAATATAATCATCTGCGCCGAGTTCAAGACCAAGTACCTTGTCGAATACTTCGCCTTTGGCTGAGAGCATGATGATCGGGGTGTTGGATCTGGTGCGGATCTCACGACAGACCTGATATCCATCGATACCAGGCAGCATAAGATCTAAAAGGACCAGATTCGGTTTATAAGTATCAAAGGCAATCAGTGCCCGTTCGCCGTCGTGGACCATCATGGTATCAAAGCATTCTTTGGCCAGATATAAAGAGACCAGTTCGGCAATATTTTCATCGTCATCGACGATCAGTATTTTTTGTTTATTCATAGATGTATACGCCTCCCATATGCAGATGCATTTTTTTGTTCTATTTCAGTTCGGCAATGGTTACGCCTGCGTCACCCTCGCCGAAAGCCCCAAGACGGAATGATTTGACATGTTTCTGCCGCTTTAGATATTTGTGGATGCCGGCTCTTAAGGCTCCGGTACCTTTTCCGTGAACGATTCTTACGGAACTGAGATGTGCAAGCGATGCATCATCCAGATACTTATCCAGTTCGGCAACCGCCTCATCGACCGTTTTTCCAAGAAGGTTGATCTCCGGACTGATCGCAAGGGATTTGCCCATTTTAACTTTACCTTTGCCGGTCTGACGAGTTCTTCCGGCAAATGAATATGCCGGCGCTTCGTCGATGATCTCCAGATCGGAAATATTGACTGTGGAGCGCAAGATTCCCATCTGCACGGTGACATTCCCTTTGGCATCCGGAAGTGAAGTGACAGATCCGGTCAGGTTCATGCTGAGTACTTTAACGGATTCACCCAACTTGAAATCACTGGCTTTGTAAGTCTTTTTCGGTTTTTTCGCATCCGTCTTCATGGAATTCTGTGTGGCATTCATTTTCTTGCGGAGACGTTCACGTTCTTTTTCCATCTCGGCAACGGAGATATTTGCCTTGCCGAACTTGTGGAAGTTACGCATCGTCTCATCGGCGGTTTCCTTGGCATCGGCCAGAATCTCATGCGCTTTTTCATTGGCTTCACGGATGATGCGGTCGCGCTGTTCTTCTAATTTGTCACGTTTCTGACGGGTCTCTTCTTCGAGACGTTCCAGCTCACGTTTGTAGTGCTCGATTTCTTCCTGTTCTTTCCGAATAGTACGCTTACTTGTCTCGAGATCGGTCAACAAGTCTTCGAAGGATTCATCCTGTTCGGTCAGGTGTGTTCTGGCATCATCGATGATGTAATCAGGAAGGCCAAGCTTTCCTGCGATGGCAAACGCATTACTCTTTCCTGGGATACCGATCAGAAGACGGTAAGTCGGACTGAGTGTCTCGACATCAAATTCACAACAGGCATTCTCAACACCTGGTGTGGAAAGAGCGAAGACTTTCAGCTCACTGTAGTGAGTAGTTGCCATGGTGCGGATCCCCCGCTGATGGAGATAGCTTAAGATGGCGATCGCAAGAGCGGCACCTTCAGTAGGGTCAGTTCCTGCGTTCAGCTCATCGAACAGCACCAGAGAATGTTCATCTACATGTTTTAAGAATGAGACGATGTTCGTCATGTGAGAGGAGAAGGTACTGAGGCTCTGCTCAATACTTTGTTCATCCCCGATATCGGCATATACATTTTCAAAAAGAGCCAGCTCCGAACGGTCCAGTGCAGGGATATGAAGTCCCGCCTGTCCCATCAGGGTAAATAATCCGACCGTTTTTAAGGAAACAGTCTTACCGCCGGTGTTTGGTCCGGTTACGATCAGAAGGTCGAAAGCGTCACCGAGAGTGACGGTGATCGGAACGACTTTCTTCTTATCTAACAGAGGATGACGTCCTTCGCGGATATGGATTTTTCCCTTTGTATTGAAGACAGGCTTACTTGCGTTCATAAGAATTGCAAGGTTCCCTCTTGCGAAAATGAAGTCCAGTTCCGTCATGATTTTATAGTCGGTGCGGATGGACTCTGTATATTCTGCGACATCGGCACTTAAGCGTGCAAGGATTATCTGTATCTCTTCCTGCTCTTTGCCGTAAAGTTCTTTCAGGTCATTATTCAGTTTTACAACAGACATTGGTTCGATGAACAGGGTAGAGCCCGTGGCAGACTGATCGTGGATCAGACCGGATACCTGGCTCCGGTATTCGGCTTTGACCGGGATACAGTAGCGGTCCCCGCGCATTGTGATGATCGAATCCTGCAGATAGGTGCGGAGTGAACCATTGACCAGAGAAGATAAGGTAGAATGTACTTTATCGTTGATCTGGTTCATGGAGCGGCGGATCTGCTTCAGAGTGCTGCTGGCATCATCGCTGATCTCATCTTCGTCAATGATACATCTGCGTATCTCGGTGCTGATCAGTGTCAGCGGCTCAATCTGCTGGAAAAATATATCCAGACAATCTTCCGCGTCGTCTACAGTCTCATGACGGCCGTAGGCTTTGATCTGCCATGCATTTTCCAAAAGCTTGCAGATGCGCAGGAGTTCCCCGCTTCCAAGAGCTGCACCGACTTCCAGACGCTTTAAAGATTCCCCGACTGGGTTGCAGCTTCCGAAAGAAGGACGTCCCTTCCTGATGATACGGGTAAATGCGGCGGAAGTCTGTTCCTGTGCAGTATTGATATCAGGAAGAGAGGTCATGGGTTTCAATCTCTTGCAGCGTTCTTTGCCGCCGAAAGAGGTTGCCTGTTCTATTAAGATGTCAATGATTTTATGATACTCTAATTTCGTTAATGTTTTTTTATTCATGTTTTTCACCTGGATCTATTCTATGTTACTGTATGTACAGTAATTCTGGTCAGTAACTATTCTACCTTATTTACGCTATAAAGAAAAGGATAATATTGAACATTCCCATTCCATACGGTATACTATAAAAAGGATTGTAAAGGAGACGGAAGAGCTGATGGATGAGCAGAAACATCTGAAAAATGAACAGGGCGAACCTGGAAATAAAACTGAAAAATCAGAGTATTTATTTATGCAGGAAACAATCAAAGATGAGAATAGCCGCGGGAAAAAGTACCGTAAAGATCTGCTTCGGATCGCAGGACTTGGAGTGGCGTTCGGTGTGTGTGCCTGCATTAGTTTTTCTGCGCTCAGACCATGGCTGGATGAAAAGTTTCCCGGAGATTCACAGGAAGTTGTAATACCGGAAGAAAAAGAGGAAGAAAAGTCGGATGAAACCACTGCAGATACCGGCAATGACAGTACAGTACAGACGCTTGGCATTGACAGTTACAGAGAACTTCAGAAAGCAATGAATTCAGTAGCATCCGAAGCCGCAAAATCGGTAGTTGAGGTCATCGGTATCTCGGGAGAGCAGGACTGGACGGAAGAATCTTATGATAATAAGAACAGTGTGTCCGGACTGATCATTGCGGATAATGGACAGGAACTTCTGATATACGGAAAGACTTCTATATTAAGAGATACAAAAGAGATTCATATCAGATTCGCGGATGGGACAACGAAGCAGGCTTCTGTGAAGAAGAAGGATGAAAGTCTTGGATTTGCGATCTATGCTGTAGCCAAAAGCAGCATCGCGCAGTCAACATGGCAGCAGATCAGTATTGCAACTCTTGGCAGTTCCGGTTCGGTACAGAAAGGAGATGCTGCGGTGGTTCTCGGAAAACCGTTCGGTTATGCGGGAGCGGTTGGATTTGGAACGATTGCGAGCAGCAGAAATGAACTGGACGGTGATGACGGAAGTTATCCGCTTCTTTGTACAGACATTGGTGCGGCAGAGGACGGGACAGGTGTGATCATCAACCTGTCGGGCGAAGTGGTTGGAATTATTGACCAGGGCATATCCGGAAACAGCAGCAAAGAACTGGTGACTGGTTATGGAATCTCAGGATTGAAATCAGAGATTGAACTGTTATCCAACGGTCAGGCGGTGCCATATATCGGCATCCGTGGACTGGATGTGACGGCAGAAATCGAAGCGCAGGGAATTCCCGAAGGCGTGTATGTCCGGACCGTAGAGACGGATTCACCGGCAATGGCAGCAGGGATCCAGAGTGGAGATATCATTACGGAGGCAGCAGGGAAGAAGATAACATCACTGTCAGCCTACCAGAGTGTACTGCGGGACCAGAAAAGCGGCAGTAAGATCAGACTCAAAGGACAGAGACAGGGCTCCGGTGGTTATGTGGACATTTCCTTTGACGTGACAGTCGGAAGTAAGGAATAGCCTGCCGGATGGATGCTTTGGTGCCGGGGCAGTTGTAAAATAAAGATATAGAATATAGAAAGAGGAAATAAGATGAGATATATCAACACCCTTCACGAAGGGGAAACGATCAGAAATGTATATTTGTGTAAAGGAAAGCGTTCGGCGGAGACCAGAAACGGAAGACCGTATGATAATCTGATCCTTCAGGATAAGACAGGAACACTGGACGGAAAAGTGTGGGATCCGAATTCCGGTGGGATCGCAGACTATGACGAGTTGGATTTCATTGAGGTATATGGTGAGATCATCAGCTATAACAATAATCTGCAGATGAATATCAAGCAGATCAGAAAGGTGCAGGAAGGCGAATACATCGCGGCCGATTATATGCCGACAACAGAGAAAAGTACAGATGGCATGTATGAGGAACTGCTTGGATACATTAGGAAAGTAGACAACCAGTATCTGAGACAAATACTGGATCATTATTTTATAAAAGACGAGACATTTATCCGTAATTTCAAGGGACATTCGGCCGCGAAGACGGTACATCACGGGTTTGCCGGAGGACTTCTGGAACATACACTGAGTGTAGTGAAGTTCTGTGATTACATGGTGGGGGCATATCCGATTCTGAATAAGGATCTGCTTTTCACGGCGGCAATCTGTCACGATATCGGAAAGACGAAGGAATTGTCATCTTTCCCGGAAAATGATTACACAGACGAAGGACAGCTTCTGGGACATATCGTGATCGGTGTGGAGATGATCGGAGATGCAGTCCGCAATATCCCGGATTTTCCGGAGAAACTTGCGAACGAATTAAAACACTGTATCGTTGCGCATCATGGAGAACTGGAATACGGTTCCCCGAAGAAACCGGCACTGATGGAGGCGGCAG
>ENA-OPCV01002005-OPCV01002005.1-human-gut-metagenome-genome-assembly--contig:-NODE-2005-length-13679-cov-5.180784_pt1 | contig 13679 bp, 7 predicted proteins | sample MGYA00241257_ERZ501494 | MGnify/ENA primary metagenome ERZ501494 (study PRJEB25962, sample SAMEA2042618) | human gut metagenome | biome: human gut; feature: human-associated habitat; material: faeces...
CTCCCGACATCAACCGCGACACCTTCGTCAAATGGTCTTTCATCTCGGCCATGGCCGTTACCGGAGCTTACTACGACGTGCCTATGGGCGAAGTGCAGAAGCCCGGCAAAGTACGCGACACCTTCATCGGGCTTTCGCAAGAAAGCGCGGCCTTGGGACGGAAACTGGGCATCGGGTTCGAGGAAGACATCGTAGCGTACAACCTCAAGGTAATCGACAAACTTGCCCCCGAAAGCACCGCTTCCATGCAAAAAGACATGGCGCGCGGCCACCAAAGCGAAGTGCAGGGATTGCTTTTCGACATGATTGCGGCAGCCGAAGAACAGAATATCGACATCCCTACATACAGAATGGTAGCGGAGAAATTCAAATAATTTTATACCTTTGCCTCACCATCTTATACAGTTTCATCTTCCGGAGCGTAGCGCAGAACCTCTTCCGTGCAATACATAAAAAGAGCAGATTCTGCGCTACGCTCCGAAGGACGAAAACAAAGATATAAACTAACTTAAATTGCTTATGAATATGCTGACTCTCCTCTCTATCAACTGGAATCCCAACCCGGAACTGTTCAACCTTTTCGGCAGCCTTCCAATCCGGTATTACGGCCTGTTATGGGTGGTAGGTATTGCTCTTGCCTACGTAATAGTACACCGCCAATACCACGACCGGAAAATCGACGAAAAGACATTCGAACCGCTGTTCTTCTACTGCTTCTTCGGCATCCTGATAGGAGCGAGACTGGGGCACTGTCTGTTCTACCAGCCGGATTATTACCTGAATCACTTCTGGGAAATAATACTTCCCGTGAAGTTCCTGCCGGACGGCGGCTGGAAGTTTACCGGCTACGAAGGGCTTGCCAGTCACGGCGGTACGCTGGGACTGATTATCGCCCTTTGGATGTACTGCCGCAAAACGAAGATGCACTACATGGACGTGCTCGACATGATAGCTGTTGCCACTCCCATCACCGCCTGCTGCATCCGCCTTGCCAACCTGATGAACTCCGAAATCATCGGCAAACCGACCGACGTGCCCTGGGCATTCATCTTCGAGCGCGAAGACATGCTGCCCCGCCATCCGGCACAGCTCTACGAAGCCATCGCCTACTTCATCTTCTTCCTGGGGATGGTCTGGCTATACAAACGCGGACAGAAGAAGCAAGAGACCAAGCTCGAAACAGATTTCAGCACCACCAAGCGGAAATCAACCACCGTGCAGGCCGAAGCCTCCCTGCCCTATCACCGCGGTTTCTTCTTCGGACTCTGCCTGACGGAGATTTTCACCTTCCGTTTCTTCATCGAGTTCCTGAAAGAAAACCAGGTGAACTTTGAGGACAGCATGACGCTGAACATGGGCCAGTGGCTCAGTATCCCGTTTGTGATTATCGGGGTATATTTCATGTGTTTCTACGGGAAGAAAGCTTCCAAATAAACATTTCAGCCCTACATAAGCAACATACCCACCCCTTTCATCTGTGTGGATTTCTCTACTTTTACGGCATCGAAACAGTAACCGTAAATCATATATTTATCATGAAAGAGAAACAACTGATGAAAGGGGCAGCTTTTATGCTGCTAGCAGCAACTGCCATCCCGCCCGCACATGCCCAACTGAAAACAAATGCCGGCGTGCAATACCTGCTTTCCCAGTCGAAAGACATGAGCCAGGATTTTCTGGACCTCAGCAACACCTATTTCTTTGCCGACAGCCTGGTATCGTTCGACACCTCCACCGGCAAGGGGACTGTCCAGTGGAAACGCCAGCAACTGATGCCCCGCCAGGCATTCAATGCAAACACCTACCTGCACCAGCCCCTCCAGTCGCTGGACTTCCCGGAGACGGCCTACGACAACAATCCACAACTGACGTTCACCGTCGAACCGGTCAGCGAACGTACCCTCCGCATCCATATGCTTACCTCGCCCATCGTACCGAAAGAAGATGCCGATGACCCCATGCTCATAGGAAAGCCTGCCGACGGACGCTCCTTCTGGAAAGCCGAGAAGACGGATAAAGGTACCCTGTACACCTCCCGATACGGCAGCCTGCTCATCGAGAATTACCCCTGGCGCCTGGTGCTGAAAGATGCCGACGGACGCCTGCTGACACAGACTCGTTGCTGGAGCGACAACGACTCCACACAGGTCAAGGTACCTCCATTCAGCTTCATCAAGCGCGGCTCGGACAACTCACGCAGCATCAATCCCGTATTCAGCCTCGCGCCAAACGAGAAAATCTACGGTTGCGGCGAGTCCGCCACCGCACTGAACAAGGCCGGGCAGAAGGTCAACCTCTTTGTCACCGACCCGCAGGGCCCCGAAACCCCGGACATGTACAAGCCTATCCCCTTCTTTTTCAGTAACCGCGGCTATGGCATGTTTATGCACACTTCCGCCCCCGTGACCTGCGACTTCGGCTGCTCCTACATCGGAGCCACCAAACTCTTTATGGCAGACGAAGCGATGGACATCTTCATCTTCCTGGGTTCGCCGAAGGAGATGCTGAGCGAATACACCGCACTGGTAGGACGGCCCGAAATGCCCCCCTTGTGGAGCTTCGGCACCTGGATGAGCCGCATCACCTACTTCAGCGAAGCAGAGGGCCGCGATGTAGCCCGGAAACTGCGTGAGAACAAGATACCGAGCGATGTCATCCACTTCGATACCGGCTGGTTCGGCGTGGACTGGCAATGCGACTACGCCTTTGCCGCCGACCGCTTCGACAATCCCCGGCAGATGCTCACCGACCTAAGGTCACAAGGTTTCCGCACCTGCCTCTGGCAACTCCCCTACTTCACTCCGAAAAACAAGTTCTTCCCCGAGCTGGTGGAACGCGGTCTGTACGTACGCAACGGTAAGGGGCAGCTCCCCTACGAGGACGTGGTGCTGGACTTCACCAACCCCGAAACCGTGAAGTGGTATCAGGAAAAACTCGGCAATCTGATTGAAATGGGTGTAGGCGCCATCAAAGTAGACTTCGGCGAAGGTGCCCCGCTGGATGCCATCTATGCCAACGGCCGTAGCGGACTGTACGAACACAACCTCTACCCGCTGCGCTACAACAAAACCGTGGCCGACATCATCAAGAAGCTGCACGGCGAAAACATCATCTGGGCACGCTCTGCATGGGCAGGCTCACAACGCTATCCATTGCACTGGGGCGGTGACGCCGCAACCACCGAAACCGGTTTCGAGGGAACCATCCGCAGCGGCCTCTCCATCGGACTGAGCGGATTCTGCTTCTGGAGCAATGACATAGGCGGCTTCGTGACCCAAAGCCCCGAAAGCCTCTACCGCCGCTGGCTGCCCTTCGGCTTCCTCACCAGCCACAGCCGCGTGCACGGAGCACCTCCCACCGAGCCGTGGTACTACGGGAAAGAGTTCACAGACTATTTCCGCCGTTGCGCCGAGCTGAAGTACAAACTGATGCCCTATGTATACGCACAATCCAAAGAGTGCACCGAGAACGGCTGGCCGATGCTCCGCGCCCTACTGCTGGAGTATCCCGACGACCCGGGTGCATGGCTGGTAGAGGACGAGTACATGTTCGGCTCCAACCTCCTCGTGGCACCCATGCTCGAAGAGGGCAGCGGACGGGATGTCTACCTCCCCGGACGGCAGAAATGGATAGACTACCAAACCGGAAAGGTGTATGCTCCGGGATGGAACCATATCAAGTGCGGCACCCTGCCCATCGTCATTCTTGTAAAGGACGGTTCGGCCATCCCCCATATCCCCGTGGCACAATGCACAGACCAGATGAAATGGGACAAGATTACGTGGAAGAAGTATCTGGCAGACGAAAAGAAAGCTGAAGGATTGCTCTGCCTGCCGCAGGACGGACAGTTACAACGGATATCAATCCCATAACCGGTATATCAAACACATTAAACCCTAATACCCCATGCGAAACAAGTTATTGTTCCTCGCCTTGCCCCTGCTATTCGGCTTACAGGCAAGCGCACAACACACACAAGCCTTTCAAGATACCACGCTCACCGACGAACAGCGCGTGGACCATCTTCTTTCCATCCTGACATTGGATGAAAAGATAAACCTTCTTTCCACCGACCTCGGTGTCCCCCGCCTCAACATTCCCCGTTGCGGACACTACGAAGGACTGCACGGGCTGACCCTCGGCGGGCCTGCCATGTGGGGCGGACGCCAAAGAACGGAAGACGGGAAAGTAGTCCCCACAGACTGCCCCACCACCATATTCCCCCAATCCTACGGTCTGGGCTCCACATGGGACACCGATTTGGTGCAGAAAGTAGCGGAACAAGCCGCTGAAGAAGCCCGCTACTACATGCAGACCACCGGCAACAAGCGTCATGCCCTCGTGATGCGCGCTCCGAATGCCGACCTTGCCCGCGACCCGCGCTGGGGACGTACCGAGGAGAGTTTCGGAGAAGATGCTTTCCTCACCGCCCAACTCACCATTGCCAGCGTACGCGGCCTGCAAGGCAATCATCCCCGCTACTGGAAAACTGCCTCTCTGATGAAACACTTCCTTGCCAACAGTAACGAGGACGGACGGGACAGCACTTCCTCCGACTTCGACACGCGGCTGTTCCATGAATACTACGCTTATCCTTTCTATAAAGGCATCACCGAGGGAGGCAGCCGCGCCTTCATGGCCGCCTACAACAGTTGGAACGGCATCCCCATGTCCATCCATCCCTGCCTCGAAGAGATTACCCGCAAGCAATGGGGCAACAACGGTATCATCTGTACGGACGGCGGTGCCCTGAAACTGCTGATTGAAGCGCACAAGAGTTTTCCGAGCTTTGCGGAGGGTGCCGCTGCCGTAGTAAAAGCCACCACAGGACAATTTCTCGACGCATACGTTCCTTACGTCAAGGAAGCTCTGGAAAAGGGATTACTGACCGAAGTCGACATCGACAAGGCTATCCGCGGGAATATCTTCGTCGCCCTCAAGCTCGGCTTGCTGGACGGGGACCACTCCCGTAACCCTTATCTCTCCATCGGAAAGGACAGTACGGAGACACCGCCTTTCATGACAGCAGAAGCCCGTAGGCTGGCACGGGAAGTCACCGCCAAGTCTGTGGTGTTATTGAAAAACAAGAATCTCCTGCCACTCGATGCCGGAAAGCTGCGTAAAATAGCCGTTATAGGCCCGTATTCGGACAAAATCGTGCAAGACTGGTATAGTGGTACCCCGCCTTACGAAACAACGATTCTGAGCGGCATACGCAATGCTGTAAAGGAAGATACCGAAGTCATCCACGCCGAAGACAACCGCATGGGCCAGGCGGAAAAGGCTGCCGCAGCCGCCGACATCGCCATTGTATGTGTAGGAAACCATCCTTACGGCACACGTGCGGACTGGAAGTTCTCTCCCGTCCCCAGTGACGGCCGCGAAGCCGTGGACCGCAAATCGCTGATGCTGCCCGATGAAGACTTGGTGAAGCTGGTGCTCAAAGCCAATCCCAATACCATACTGGTGCTCGTCAGCAGTTTCCCCTACACCATCAACTGGAGCCAGGAGCACGTGCCTGCCATCGTCCACATCACCCACTGCAGCCAGGAGCAGGGCAACGGACTGGCCGACGTACTCTTTGGCAAGGTGAATCCAGCCGGACGTACCGTACAGACGTGGGTGAAAGACATCACCGACCTGCCCGACATGATGGACTACGACATCCGCAACGGACGTACGTATATGTACCACCAGGGCCCTGTGCTCTATCCTTTCGGCTATGGTCTGAGCTATTCCGACTTTACGTACGAGAAGATTGAATCCGTCAAGCAAGACAAGAAGAACATCCGCGTGACGGTATCAGTGAAGAATACCAGCGGACGCGACGGAGAAGAAGTCGTACAGCTCTATGCCAGCTATCCGGACTCCAAAGTGGAACGTCCTTCCAAGCAGTTGCGCGCCTTCAAGCGTATCCCCATCAAGGCCGGCGAAACCCGGAAAGTGACGCTTACCGTGCCCAAAGAGGAGCTCGGCTATTGGAACGAAGGAAAGCAGATGTTCGTTGTAGAACCCGGAACGGTGAAGCTGCTGATAGGGGCTTCGTCGGAAGATATACGGTTGGAGGGAAAGATCAGGCTATAAGAATGAAAAAGCCATCCCTTAACATACCGACTATAAAAATTAGCGAGTTATGCCACAACAACGTGGCAAACCCGCTAATTACATATTTGCAAGCATAAATGAAGTACAAGGTCACTTTACAATAAACTCATATCTTCCTGCCGCCAGTTCCACCACCCGTACATTCTCGGCCTTGTCAGGTAAAGTGAGTGTAGCTGTACTGTTAGCGGGCACTGTAACTTCATAATGCACACATTTCCCTTTCCATTCCCAGCGAGAAACAATTTCACCGTAAGGCGACCGATGACGAGCTTCAAACCGTTTCAATCCCTTTATGAAATGGGGACGGAGCAGAATGTTTTGAAAACCAGGTTGCGCGGGATCAGGGAAAATACCTCCCAGCCCCTTGTAGAACCAAGCACCTATTTCACCGAACATCATATGATTGTCCGAGATGTCACGAGTAGCCTGCAAATCCCAGTTCTCGAGCAGCGTAGTGGCACCGTTCACCATCCACCAACCCCATGAAGGATAAGTGTCCTGTACAGCCACCTTATAAGCTGTTTCAGCATAACCATTTTCGCTGAGTGCATTCAGAATAGCTTTAGCTCCTAATACACCCACATCCAAGTGAAAACCGTCCTCCTCTACCTTATGTGCCAAGTTAGCTGCCACTTTTCCTATCAACTCTTCGGGCACAATCTTCCATTGCAAGGGAACACTCAATTCGGTTTGTGAACCTTCGGCATAGATGCCTGTTTCTCGATTCAGGAACTTATCATTGACAGCTTGCTTTATCTCCTCCGACAAGGCATTATAATATTCGTAATCGGCCTGTTTGCCGAAGAGTTTGGCAGCAGCGGCCAAAATCTTGGTATCTACATAAAAGTAGACCGAGGAAGTCAGCTCTTTATTGGATTTTGACTTCACCGGCACCCAGTCTCCGCGCCCCCACGTAGTGAGATGATTGTTAGAGATACGCTCCACATAATCCACATAACGTTTGATGCTCTCGTAACAATCGCTCAAGGGCTTGCTATCACCGTAGAAGAGGTAGATATTCCAAGGGATGATGGCAATAGTACTAGTCCAGTCCAGCCCGTTGTCTGTACCATATCCCCATCCACCAGTTGGAATAATATCGGGCAGCACTCCGTTGGGCTGCTGTTCGTCACGATGGTCGGCCAACCATTTTTCGTAAACGGTAATTCCATCAAAGTTATAAAATGCTGCCTCAATGGCAAAATGACCGTCACCAGTCCAACCGTTCTTCTCGCGCTGAGGGCAATCGGTGGGGTAGCCCATCAGATTGGAAAGGTAAGAGTGATTGGCAGCATGGAGCAGCTTGCCTATCAGTGGACTCGAAGATTCCAAGCTACCTACTGCCGGCACATCACTGTGCATGAAGTAAGCAATCAAGCTGTTTTGGTCAAGCTCAATAGGCTTATCTGCCACTACCTCCACATAACGAAATCCCTTGTAATTAAATCGGGGCATGAACTCATCCTCTTCTCCACTCAGAATGAGAATGTCCGTCTGAAAAGGGTCTTTCTCCTTATCGCCTCGAAAGTAGACATCAATGTTCGAGAGATCGAGGCGGCCATTTGGATGTAAGCGTTCGCCATGTTTGATTCTGACCTCCGTTCCCCGTTCACCCGAAACATGAATACAAGTCACACCGGACATATTTTGCCCGAAATCATAGATGTATGTTTTCTCGTCCACTTTGCGGAAAGAGACGGCGGGGAAAATCTTTACATTACGGATGGGATGTACTTGCTGGGCAGTGACATTGGAAGAAGGTACACTCCGATAGGCTACTCCGCGCCACTTGGAATCATCGAATTCCGGAGTGCTCCATCCTTTCTGCTCCAGACGTGCATCGTAGTGCTCGCCAGTATAGATACTATTAAAAGTGATTGCACCCGACGCTGTCCGCCAACTGAGATCGGTGGGAATAGTCTCCACGCTTCCATCGGTGTAGGTAATGCGCAAGTCCAGACAGAAAGTGGGACGGTTGCGCCAAGGGGCACGGTCGAAGTCCCACACTGCTTTGGATTGATGGTTATACCAGCCGTTACCCAAAAGTACGCCAATAGCGTTGTCACCATTCTGTAATTGTGAAGTCACATCATAAGCCACATACAAGTTGCGGCGATCAAAGCGGGTATAGAGAGGGGCAAGGCAGTGGTCTCCTATCTTCTCGCCATTGATGTAAAGCTCATATAGTCCAGCAGCGGCAATATAAGCACGCGCTGACTTTACCTTTTTGCCGGTCTTGAACTCTTTTCGGAAGTAAGGGGCAGGCCCATAATGAATATCCTTGCCATCGCCAATCCAAGCACCTTGCCAATGTTGCATCCCCATCATGCCCGTTTCAAAGTAAGAGACAGGAGAAGCAGTCTCCTTATATTCCATGTCGCTGCAGATTACTTTCCAATAATATCTAGTGAAAGGCTGCAGTTTTTTGCCCGCATAGGCCACAAGCTGATTACGGGAATCGTTCTTTCCACTATCCCACATCCTGCCACAGCCATTGACCACATTCAACGAGTCTTCGTCTACCACAATCCGCCAGGAAGTCTGCACAGCTCCCTGCCTACCATCTTCCATCCGCCAAGAAAGGCGTGGAACGGGATTATCCAAACCTATAGGTCTGTCAAGATGTTCGCTCCTCAGATCAACCAAACGAACCGGAGTCTGCCCTTGTACAGTAATGCAAGCAAAGAATGTGAATAGAAGCAGTATATTTCTTTTCATAACTCCATTGTTTATCTATTCCGTAGTAATCACCAGTTCCTTGCCCTCCCTCAGTTGGTCATGGGTGATAAAGTAACCGTCAATCTTTTTACCGTTATAAGTAATGTCAATAATCTTCTTGCCGCTTCCTTTCTTCACAATCGTAAAGGGACGACCATTCAGATTGAACGTCACTTTATCGAACAAGGGAACAGTAACAATATATTCAGGATCGGCAGGCGAATAAGTGTAAAGTCCAATAGCATTGAGCACATACCACGAAGACATCTCGCCGGCATCATCCATCCCTGCATAAGCCAGCTTGTCGGCACCCATGTCATAGTAGTGGTTCATCAGGCTGTCGAGAATGCATTGGGCTTTCTCTTGTTTGTCTATGAAATAATAGGTGTAAGGAATGCTGTGTCCCGGCTGGTTTCCGTGGCAATAGTTTCCGATGAATCCGGTCAGGTTGTGGGCCTCGTAACCTCTCCACGGTTCGCTGAATAAGGAATCCAGTTTAGCCTCCACCGCCTCTTTACTGGGATAGAGCTTAATCATGCCTTCGGGGTCGTGGGGGGCGAAGAAGAGGGCGTTCCATGCATTGGCCTCACGGTACATGTACTGGTAATAGGGATAATACGGATCGAAATCCTGAATCCAGCTACCATCGTCAATCTTACCTCTCCAAAAGCCGGTAGAGGGGTCGAATAGCGTCTTGTAGTTGTTGGAGCGTTCCATCATCAGTTTGTAGTTGGCTTCATCTCCCAGCTCCTTGGCTACCAAGGCTACGGCATAGTCATCGTAAGCATATTCCTGGGTCTTGGTCACAGCCCCTTTGTATTCGTCCCATGTGGGTACATTCACTGTGTCTTTTTCAGCAATCCAACCTCGCTCCATATACTCATCCAAATAGCGACGTCCTCCTTTACCGGGCACCGTAGCATTTTTCAGAATCAACTTATAAGCACGCTCCAGATCGAAATCATGCAAACCACGCAACCAAGAACCAGAAATAAAAGTGGAAGCGTGATCACCATGGAAGAAGGTGGGCATGTAGCCGTCACGCTTCTCACCTTTGTCAATAATAGACCTAATGATGTCAGTAGTCACATCGGGAGAAATCATACCTATGAGTACCAGTTTGTTGCGATAATCGTCCCAAAAAGAAGGGTCAGTGTAATAGTGGAAGCCGTTATTCACTACTTCGCCACGGACATCAGTATATTCATGATTCACATCGCTACGCAAAGCCGGCCATTTAAAAGCATGGAAGAAAGTAGAATAAAACAATCTCTTTTCACGTTCCGTGCCACCTGCAACTTGAATCTTGGAGAGGAGTGCTTCCCAAGCCGCATCGGCTTCTTCTGCCACTTGTGCAAAACTTTTGTTCAACATTTCGGCCTTCAAATTCATTTGAGCATTCTCTATACTCACAAACGAGAAACCAGCCTTCACTTCCAAAGGTTCAACACCTTTGCTGTCGATAAAACGCAGCACAGCCACCTCATGTTTGTCGTCTTTTACCATTTCCACTTGGCCTATTTTATAGTTGGTCTTAGCGTAAAAGTAGATTTTACCATCGCCATCTTGATAACCCGTGAACGTATTATCGTCAACCTTCTCAATCTTCCAATCACGGACATCATTATTAGAACGGCGGATGTCTACCAATAATGACTTATCGTCGCCCTTGCCGAAAGTATATTTATGGTAGGCACAACGCAAGGTACTGGTCAACTCGGCGTTCACTTTATAGCGTTCCAGATAAACTTGGTAATACCCCGGATGCGCAGATTCCTTCTCGTGACTAAACCCGGAGCAATAATTACCCGGAGCGATAGTTCCCACCACTGGCAACATGGGGACATGCAACAAGTTCCAATGCCCTTTAGCAGTATGTGAAAAACCATAAATCACAGTGTCCTCATATTGATAGCCCGCACCGCTACGAAACTGTGTAACGGGGCTGAGCTGCACCATTGCGTTGGGCAAGGTAGCACCCGGATAAGTTTCCGCACCCCATGTACGTGACTTTATTTTGCGCGTATACCCTAAGTCCTCAGGCTCCCACAAAGTAGCCGTACCCAAGAAAGGATTGACATATTCGGTTAATTTCTTCTGCGTACCGCCACAGCCCGTCAGAACAATCAGGGCGAACAGTAGAAATAAATATTGATTCTGTTTCATCTTTTGTGTTTATTTTATATAAAAAACTGTTGTCTCTAAAAACATTATTTCCAAAATAACTGCCAATTAAAACTGGCTCTAAAAAAAAATGTGCCGAAACCCAATAACCAGATTGAGTTTCGACACACTTTTAATTGCTAACTTATTTCAGGCTCTTTTCAAAGAGAGCTTTGGCTTCAATCAAAGTACAACCACTTGTCTGCGTAGTCAGATGGTTGTTGCCGCTATTGTTCATTGCCCAGTTAGTATTATACAGCAAATCAAGTTTATTGATTCCCTTTCGCCACAAGATTTCAGCATTATTGTTAAAGAAAGTGATGAATTTCTTCTTATATATGGGGTCCAAATTCGGTTCCATAATCAACTGCACATAATAACGCATGAAAATACCCTTAAACAAACCTCCGTCACCATCGCCTTCATCACGAAGTAAATTGTTTCCAGTATCTATCATGCTGCTATTACTGATACCGAAATTGGCAGCCTTACGAGCATCTTTCAAATAGGACTCTTCTCCTGTGATCTTATACAGTTCGTAAGCAGCACCCAAGAATGTACCTTGGTTATAAGAAAGAGAAAGTGTACTCAACTCACCCGTTTCACCGTTCACATTATCATAGATGGCGCCGGTAGCAGGGTTAAATAAATTTTCACGCTCCCATTTATAAATATTGACAGCCCAATCCAAATCCTCCTGATTCCCGTTAATACGGTAAAGACGAGCAGCAATCAAAGCAGCAGGACCGTTGGAACAAGCATTTTTGCTCCATAGCCGGTCGTGAGTCCAAGCAATGCCACCACCTGCGTAATCGTTCCAACCGGTCTTGATTTCATTCCACATCTCTTGAGAAGTTTCCAGATACTTGTTTTCATCAGTAACTTCGTACAAGCGAATCATGGTGAGAGCAATCCACTCCATATCATCATAAAAGTTGTTCCAATAACTGCCACCGTTCTTTGCCTTGATACCGACATACCATTTGTCGAACAAGTCGCTGTACTTGCTATCTCCGGTACGATTGTAAGCATCTATCATCACATCCATAGCATGAGCCTGCGGCCAATAATGGAAATCCTTGATTGAACCGTCATTCCCGTAGTTGAAATAATTCTCTTCCGTATTCCAGAAACGATCTATCAGGGTCACAGAACTGCTGTCGGCAGCCGCATCCCAATCTATGGTGTAAAGCCCCTTATCATACATATACTCATCTTCTATCTCGCACGATTGAAGTGCCAAAAGAAGCAGGGGCAGACAAAATAATATTTTTTTCATAATCTCTCCTTAAATTAGTTGGCCAATTCCACTTTATGAGTATAGTTCTCCACATTGAATATCACACTAATCTTGGTGATGGCACCCGGATTGTGGCCATCGGCCGCACCATCGAATTCATTGTTCAGTTTCCACTTCTGATCCCATTGGTTATCAGGAGTCTCCATAATGTAGAAATAAGGATCTTCGGGAGTAGCCGCACCAGGATTAGAGTCTGTAGTATTCTTGGTTCCCCAATACTGTATACTACCATCAGCATAAGTCATCAAGAACTTATAGCGTTGGTCGCGCCCCCATCCTTCTTGCTTGAACTCAATTTTATCCTGACCGCAGAACACACCGTTTCCAACATAAGGCAATTCAAAAGTTGCGGCACCACTCGGACAGAAGTAGAATTCCATCTTACTTACTTCCCTGACGGTTACAGATGCAATGGAGAAATCCATCTCAATGCGGTAAACTCCCGTCTTTTCTACGGTTGTCTCGCCTTCGCCTTCCATAATCTTATTGCCATTGATATAAAACACCTTGGCACCTTCGGCTGCTCTATCTACCAGTTTGTAAGTCTTTCCGCCTTCCAACTTCGTAAAGACTTCGAACTTATCCTTTTCGGGTGAAGCACACGCCACAGCCTTAGAAGCATCCATACCACCTTCAGTAGCACTTCCGGTCAAGTAAAGCTGTGCCGGAATCTCTTCAAATCCCACCAAGCGAGTGATGGTGAGCTTCTTGCTTTCCTTTGCCATTACAGAATTCAAACCTCTGGAAGCCATTACTGTCCAAACAAGTGTACCCGTCTCACCACTGTTCAATCCGGCAGCCGCACCAACCTTGTTCAATGTCTTGTGGCTGATGGTAGCATAGCTCAAAGAACCGCCATTGTCAGAAAGCACTTTGTAAATAGGCTTAGAAAAATCTCCACCTTCTTTATCGAATACCACTTCATAAAGAGGGGCACCGCTATCTTCAGCCTTGGCCGACTCCCATTCAAAGAACAGGCTGGCGCTGGCCGACGATTGCAAGACTACTTCCTTGCCGTCAGTGGGTTCATACAACTGATTTACTGAGGAAACTTTGGAATCCTTGTATTCCATGTCTTCCGTACAAGACGTAGCAAAGAGGACTGCCGAAAAAAGAGCTATTGTTGAGAATATTGTTTTCATTGTTCTATTGTTTTTAATGAGTTTAGATACACGTTAATTTCCATATCCCGGATTGTTAGGCGCCAGATTGGGATTCAAATTGATTTCACTGATAGGAACTGCCCAAAGATAATCTCTTGCCTCTTCGAACTTGCGAGTGTCAAGCTTGTTCTCGTCCACGAAGCTTGCACCGCGCACCTTGCCCGACAAGTATTCGTTACCAGCCTTCCAACGCTTAATATCATACCAGCGCAAACCTTCCATCGCCATTT
>ENA-OPCV01002007-OPCV01002007.1-human-gut-metagenome-genome-assembly--contig:-NODE-2007-length-13672-cov-3.166116_pt1 | contig 13672 bp, 11 predicted proteins | sample MGYA00241257_ERZ501494 | MGnify/ENA primary metagenome ERZ501494 (study PRJEB25962, sample SAMEA2042618) | human gut metagenome | biome: human gut; feature: human-associated habitat; material: faeces...
GCTGCCACTACAGCGGGTGGTTCCTGACCAGATACCTCTCGAGCAGGCATGGTCATTAACATAGCTTCTGCTTTCAAAAGTTTAGCTGCCTGATACAAGGCTTGACCAATGGCATACTTCTCATCATCGGTCACTATCAGTACGTTCTCCCCTGGTTTGACATTCATGCAGTTTGTTAAAATATTTTTTCCAATTTCCGCCAGTTCCATCGTATTTTCCCCCCTTATGACAACAGCTCCATCATAACCCGAACTGCAAGTGTCCGGGATAAAATCACCCGTTTTCCAGACAATTTCTGAAATCGCTCTTTCATTCCGATATTATAGCCAATGCAGTCCATTACCACCAGATCCACATCCATTTTCGCTGCAGCTCTAGCCGCCGCATCCAAATCATCCTGGCTACCATAGGGAGAAGCCGGAATAACAATACTCTCCTTTACATACTGATTCCACTTTTTCTCTGTCTGTTCCACGTGCTGCGGTGTAGGAACCACTACAGCGATCTTTCCTCGATTAGACAAAGCCGACACAAGGCCATTAAGCACCTTGCACGGAAAAATCAATGGCACTTTCGAATGAAACACAGCTGGAAAATCTCCCGTGCACAAAAACAGAATCAAATTTACGCCCTGCTCTTCCAACCGATCGATACACTGCTGCAGCTGGGGCAGAATATGTCGTTCGGCAAACATAACCGAACTTCCGTCTCGAAGTCGCGAGATTAAAGTATAATCCTCTGGTCCTGGTGCAAATGCCTGGATATCCTCCCGAGTGAGCCCATCTAATGCACCTGCCTGAATTAGTTCCACCTGCTCACCCATCAGCGGAAGCAATTCTTGAACCACATCCGCCCTGGGTGACTGCCCAATGGTTATTGCTCCAACTTTCATCTTCACCATCTTAATTTCCTCCATCTTATACTTGCCCTATCGTAACTGTTCAGTACCTTCACAGTCACGCGCAAAAATCCATTAAAAATTGCCTACGGCAATGGGATTTTTGCCTACTGAACCGTTACGTCCTATCTACAAAGGCCCCGCTACCAGTATTTTGGCGGCGGGGGCTTTCGCATAGATTTCCTTATCTCCTTATCAGAATGACACACAATCCACAATAGGACGGTTGATGATCTTCTCTACGCCCGCCAATAAGTCCTTGTCAAACATGGGAGCCGCCAACTTCAGATGCTGATAACCCACATGAATGAGATAAACTTCCTGGCCCTGCTTCAAGTCAGATGTAGGCGTTGGCCGTCCAGTCTGGCTGTCAAATGTCATAATCAGATCAGGGAATGTGCCTCTGCGCTGTCCATCTGGTCCATCCACCGTCATGTACTCATTCCAGAAAGACATCTCATATCCACCAATCTTAACGACACCTACATCAAAACCGCCTTCACTGCGCAGCTGATACTCCTCTACCGGACCGTGAGCCAATATCTCACCGCCTAAAAATTCACAAACCTCCTGCACACCATTTTCTACCGACTTTTCTAATCCCTGTGAATAACGGCGTCCCGTCTCAATAGCCAGTGACAAGCCCCCCACAGCGCTGTTTTTTTGCAGGAACGAAGCCTTCACCGGGTTCCGGATTACAGCCACAAGACCTCCAGCCTCCACAGCAGCCGCCCGCACCAGTTTAGAACAATGATCAATAGAACCTGTAACTGTACATTCCACGTGTCGGCCCAATTCCTTTCGTCCGCCCACACAGGTCATGGTAGTAATATAATTGGGATCACGATGAAGATTCAGGCTTCCCATCACTCCCGTAGGATGAGCACGACCATTGCAAGGAGCGTCTATCAGAGGGATTCCCAGCATGGATGCCTCTAGCCAGCCATTGAACGTAGAACCGCCTCCATTCTCATTAGTAATGATACCTCCTGGACGAATACCCGTGCTTTGAGTAAAGAGCTCCACGCAGCGCATCATATCTGCCGGGGAGACAAACTTCTCCTGTGCGGCAGGAGCCCCTACCATAGAAGCTGTGACAACCACGGTTTCCGGATCAATCTGATCCAACGGGGTTAATTCCAGCTGGCTGAACCGCACAGCCAGATCTCCGAACTCAGCTCCGGTCTTTGCCGAACCGCCTCCACCGCCGCCAAGAATGGAGCCACCAAGAGCCGCCCAACGGACATGTTCTTCTGTCAATTTCATTCCAATATGTTCCATAACTTTCTTCCTTTCTATATTCTGCATCAAAATGCTTCCACCTTAATTCTTCTTATTTGCCACCAGATTAAATACCACATGCAGCACAACCGTAGCTACCATACCATTAATAGCCTGAATGCCCGGAGAGAAAATAGCAACTGCTACACCACATCCCCAAGCCAGAACGGAAGGCCACTTGATAAGTGGAAGGTTTTCGTAAGAAATGTCATTATAATTATAATTATGTTTTACTCCAAACAAAGGCAGTACCAAATAATCAGCCACCATAACTGCAGCCATTGGCGGAATTACAATACCAAGCCATGTCATATACGGCACAAAGTAGTCCACCACACCACAGAAACCTAAAGCAATTCCGATAGCGCCCAGAACAATGGTAACAGTGCTCTTTTTCTTCACTTCGATAATGTTGCATGTCGCATTGGATGCGGAGTACAGGTTCTGCTGGTTAGTTGTCCATGCAGCTAAAGTAATAAGCACAGCACCAATGATTCCTGAACCAGTGGCCAATACGCCGATGTAATCAGATACTACTCCGAAATCCCATGTTTCCAGATGCAGAGCAGCTGCAATACCAGCAATTGGAAGCAGGAAATGACCAAAGAAAAGACCAGCGATCCAAACGATAGAAATCTTTATGATATCCGTCTTTGCAAATCGACCGCAGTCGGGAACAGTAGCCATTCCGGCTGCCCAGCTGCCAATAACTGTGGTAACGCCAGTAGCCATGGTGCCAATCTGACTTCCCGTAGGGCTATAAGAGAACAAAGAATCTACGCCAATCAATCTTACACAGTTAACCAGTGCCAAAACAATAAACAGAAGCAACGGAATCGCTGCAAATGTGCTTAACTTCTCCATTCCCTTAAATCCCTTAATCGCTGTAGATGCCATCATAATTCCGCCCAGCACTGCCAGGATCGGTACACTTATCGGAAGATACTGAGACCAAATCTGCCCAAAGAAGCCCAACTGGGTGGCAAACCAACCCACGGAGGTCACACAGATAATCGCCGAGAAAATATAAGTTCCTACCCGACCTACGGTAAACCGAATCAATGACATTGCTGCCAATCCGGTTTTTGAACCGATATACACAGTCATAATCATGACCACCACTAATATAATATCACCGATTGACAGGGCAATGAGAGCATCCCGAAACTTCATGCTGGATCCCAACGCCGTACCTGTAGCCAGGTCTCCTACTACTACATTCCAACATAACCAGACGAAAAACATCTTAATCCATCCGTACCGCTTATTCTGAGGAACCGGGGTATAAATATAATCCTGATCTTCCACGTTAGACTCAGTTGTCACAGCATTCACATCCTGTTTTTTATCACTCATATGGCTCTCCCTTCTTTTAAAGCACACAATCCGTTTCTTCTATCAACTTGTCATACCATGTAGTATGTCTGGTCCCAAGCATTGGCTTTTCTCGAACCAGGTTTATCACTGGACACCCACTTTCATCTGAGAATATAAATCGAGTATCCATTGTCATATCTGCAAATCCGCTCTCGTTGAGCACCACCTCATTCCGCGGTACTAGGAACATATCTGGACCAAATATGCCGCTCACTCCTTTTTGAGCCGCAAAGGCTGCGTATGTACTATTTTCATTAGCCCTTACCCTAGCAAGATGATAATGTTCCACCTCCTGTTGAACCTCTGGAATACCAGGAGGGCACGACGGATTTTCCACTGCTGGAATAGCTAAAATATCGCATCCTCTATTGGCCAGCAATCGAGGCACTTCCGTAATAAAAATTTCGTTGCCTAACAGTACACCGATTCTGCCATAAGGGCGATCAAGGACCAGTCCGGCACAGTCTCCTGCTTCCGCCCACCGTGCTTCTCTCTCAGTCAGATGACTCTTCTGATAGTAATGACGAGAACCATCTTCACACAAGCATGCTGCTGCATTCCATAGCTTCCCGTTTTCTTCTAATACAAAGCCCAGAATCACATCCACATGATTCTCCATGACTAGAGAAGACAGCTCTTTCCACACAGGATCATCCTCTCGAATGGCCATGCACTGTGCTTGCTGCAAGTCATCAGGCACACCTCCAAGCACCAATTCAGGCAGAACCAGCAAGCGATCTCCTTGCTTCCCCGCTTGACTGATAGCCTGCTTTACAGCCATAAAACCTTCTTCCCGATTCTCTGGCTTTATGCTGCATACCGCCGTTGAAAATTGCTTTCCCTCAAGCAATGGCTCCGTAGCATATGCTTGGTAATACTGGCTCTGATACCATGGATAACGCTGTAACTGAAGTTCACGGTAGAGTTTCGGACGGCGTAAAGGAATATCGCTTCGATCCGGCTTCATCTCTAAATCAATCTCAGCTATAGCAATTCCATCCCCATGAGGCTGACATGCCACTACTCTGCCCTCTGGATCAATAATCCCGCTTCCGCCGCAGAAATCGAATCCTTTTTCATTTCCGTGCCGATTAGAAGCAATCACATACATACCGTTTTCCTTAGCACGTGTCAGCCAGATATCTGATGGGATAGAGGACTCGTTCCAGTTCATAGGCGAACACAAAACCTGTGCTCCCATAAGCCGGCTTAACCTAGGTCCTTCCGGATAACTTAGATCCATACAAATCTGTATGCCTATGTTCCCAATAGGGGTATCGAACACCTTTACCGGTTCATCTCCCGTTTTAGCCCATGTGCTATCAGGAACATAATGGTGCATTTTTCGATGTCGGCCAATCAGCCCATCTGGTCCTATAAGAACCGCTGAATTGTACAATCTCTCTCCATCCAGCTCAGGAAGTCCTGCAACTAAATAGCAGTCTAACTCCTTTGCTAAATTCTCCAATAATCCTACCGTCTGCCCATTTACTACTGACTCTGCCATCTTGGCCGCTTGTTCCATACTTTCAAAATAGTATCCAGTGGCGCACATTTCTGGCAGGACAATGAGCTTCGCCCCTTGAGCTGCTGCCTGACGCACCAAGTTCGTCAGAGCAGCCAAGTTTTTCTCTTTATCCATAAAATGGCAGTCGTATTGAATTGCTGCACCTTTATACTTCATGCTTCTCACTCTCCTTTCTATCGTTCATTTGTCCGAAATTCCTATTATAGGAATGCAATTACTTACATAGGAATTATGTTGTTATATTAGCATTTTATCAGAGTCTTGTCAATATACTACATCAAATTCTCACAAATTAGTTTTATATCCCTACTTTTTTGCGACAAAAAGAGAATCAGGACAAAAGACCATTTCTTTTGTCCTGATTCCTTATATTATTACCTATATTTGCATCTGCAACAAATCAATCAGATATTCTACTGTAATAGTTTGAGCCCATTTGATTATTGATCTCAACAGCCAGTTGACGCCCCTGCTGGATATATTTCTCCACAACGTCTGGTCGTTCCGAATCATCTACTCCCCCTACACTCAGACCAGCCACTAGCTGGTTAGCTGAGTTATAGATAGGAAATCCGACGGCAAACAGTCCCTCTGTCAGCCTGTTATGAGTAATATCATATCCACGAGCTCGAGCACCTTTCAAATCCTCCTTCAGCTGAGTTTTCTCCTCTTCTGACAACTCTAAGCTATTCAAATAACTGCTTTGAAATTGGGGCGAAGCAAATGCCAGTAATACTCGATTGCTTGCCCCACGAAACAACGGGTATACCCCACCCACAAACACCGAACTCAAACGCCCAGTATTATCTGAGACCACACGATCCACACACAAACTCTGATTTCCGCACGGAATTGTAAGATATGTACTGATCTTAGTACGCTCATGGAAATTCCAAAGAAAATCGTGAGCAATTCGTTTAACATCTTGCCTATGCACCGCACAAAATCCCAACATCAGCACCTGTTCTCCCAAAGAGTACTGTTTCGTAAAAGGATCCTGTGTTAAGAATCCCTCTTCGGTCAAAGTATGTACCAATCGATAGGCGATGGTTTTTCCCACTCCCAGCTCCTTGGCAATCGACGGCAGAGACAGTGTATTCTGCTGTCTGAACATTTCTAAAATAGTTAGGGCACGACCAACCGTCTGCAGGTAGCTCGCATCATCCTTTTTATTTGGATTCATCTCTCCTCCTTAAGTTTGTGATTTTTACTCTCCCGCTGCTTCCCGGTAAGCTTTACTGCCCACCTCGCTCCAGGATGTTTTTTTCTGGATATCACTTCTCCGCATTCTCCATAATTCCAAACGATATCCCTTGGTCGAGAGCACAGCCTGACCGGAAAGGTCATACATATTAGAAGTCATACCGCACCACCTGGCAGTTTTTTACGCCAAAGGATGCAAATTCTTCATTGGTCATATCCGTAAAATACGACTGAATCATCCTTGAAATTCCATTGTGTGCCACCAGAATGTATGTCTTATGGTCAGACTCCTGTTTTATCTCATCCAGCAGATTATAGATACGCTGTGCAAGCTGCAGCATGGATTCTCCCCCTTCATATCGGCAGGCAAAGGACTCTTTCGCCTTCTTAAACTCTTTGCCGTCTCTCGGCGTAGACTCCCATTTTCCAAAGTTCTGCTCTATGAGTCTTGGTTCTTCCCTGCTGGGGATTCCACTCATTTCGGAAATGATTTTTGCAGTATCTGCCGCACGGCTAAGGGGTGAATAGAGAATCTCATCTGCCTTGATTCCGCTTTCTACAATATTTTTCCCGGTTTCAGCCGCCTGCTGCCGTCCATACTCCGTCAACGGACTGTCTGTTGCTCCGCAAATTTTATTCTCCACATTCCACACAGTCTGTCCGTGTCTTACAAAATAAAAATGTCCCATGATGTCATCCCTTCTCATTAGCTTCGCAAGCTTTTTTATACCCAGGAAATTCCCTGCTGCCTATCATCGTCATACATCATTTCCGTCATTGATAATCCTGGGAAAGCAGCTGTCATAATTGTATTATAACTATACTCAGGTTAAGATACAACTCTATCCTTTACTGGGCACGTATGCGCAAACAGTTCCAGTGCTGTTCTCAAAATCCGTTTCTTTGTGCCTTCTGCCATAATTATTTTCTTCATTAAAGTAACCATTCGATAACTACGCTATGATTACCGAATGGTTACTTATCAAAAACTAATGAATAATTCAAGTCGAATGTCTTCCATTTGACTTGCCTCCCTCGAAAACCCTTCGTTTTTCCTCGAACGGCAGCCCTAGATCAATGCCGGCTACTTCCGACGCCCCCAACTTATCAGCAGATACTTCCAGAACCATACCATTTATTATTGTCGTTGCGCCTCAGCACAGCATTCCAGTCATTCCAGGGATATTCCGGCTCTGCGCCGTAATGGTCATCCATCTCATCGTAAATAATATGCTCGATAATTGCCGTGGTCTTTGTTAAATAAACCACAGCTTAAAGGGTACTTGCTTTCTTCATGAACTCCAGATAAAGGCTGAACAGCACAGCGCAGACGGGAACACTGAACAGCATCCCTAAGATGCCGAATGCTTCGCCGCCAATCGTAACAGCCATCAGCACAAGCAGTCCAGGAAGTCCGACGGACTTGCCGACCACCTTGGGATAAATCAGATTGCCCTCCACCTGCTGCAAAACGATCAGAAAGAGAATGAACCACAGAGCCTTGCCAGGTTCCGCCAGCAGAATCAAAAACGCACCAAAGCCGCCGCCAATCCATGCGCCAAAAATCGGCATCAGCGCAGTGACGGCCACAAACGCGGAGACAGCACCAGCATACGGAATCCCAAGAATCAGCATTCCAAAGAAGCACAGAACACCGATGATAACCGCTTCGGTAAGCTGGCCGCTGACAAAATTTGTGAAGGTCTGATTGGTCAGCGCGGCAATACTAAGAAGCCGCTGCGCCGTCTTTTGCGGAAGGACTGTCTCAATGAGTTTTTTCAAATGTGCCGCGACGGCCTCCTTCTTTGCAAGCAGATAAAGTGCAAAAACAAATCCCAAGAAGGCGTCCACAAAAACCGACAGGACAGAGGTTGCCGCGCCCCATGTCACGGTGAGGATGCCGCTTCCCTCATCGCTGATCAAGGCGGTGAGCTTCTCGATCAACAGGTCAGAGTCTATGGTGTATTCGGGCAGGACAATATTATATTTTGCGGCAAACTGGACAACGCCTGTCCACCACCGCCCGATCTCCTCCACATAGAGCGGAATGTTTTGGACAAACTCTTCGCCGGATTCCCGCAGGCTGGGGATCATCATAAACGCCACGGCAAACAGAATTCCAAGGACAAGTACGGTGCTTGCCGTCAGGCACACAGGGCGGACCAGCTTTGCAGGAGTTTTGCGGCACACCTTGTTCCAGCAGCATTCCAACGGTCGAAGGACTACGTTGATCAAAAAAGCAATCGCGCCGCCGATCAGAAACGGGGTGAACAGTACAAGCACCTTGCCGAGAAAACACAAAACAGCGTCAAGGTTTACCAGCGCCCATGCGAATACGATCAGCAGCACCAGCGTGCGGGCAATATAGCGAATGTTCGTCTTGTCCGGCCACTTGCTTCCCTGCGGCGCGGGATCCTCGTTTCTGTCACTGGCTGTGTTTTGTGGTTTTTTCTCCATGTATTTCCTTTCCGTCGGTATGGGGAGTCCCGTCAAATCCGAAAGCACTTTTGCAGGGCTTTATACTCACCCAATGCCAAAATCGTAATGTCATCGGACAATATGGTGTCCGGCGTAACGGAAACATCCGTTTTTCCGGCTCGTTTGATGCCAAGAATGTTGATGCCAAACTTTCTGCGGACGTTCAGCTCACCAACGCTTTTCCCGATCCACGCCTCCGGCACCTGCACTTCAAAGATGGCGTGCTGCTCGTCGATCTCTATGTAGTCGAAAATATGGTCGGCAGTGAATCGGATCGCCGCCCATTTTGCCACCTGTTTTTCCGGGTAGACTATATGGTCTGCACCGTTGCGAAGCAGAAACTTTGCCTGCACATCACGCTCGGCACGGGATACCACGCATTTGGCACCCAGCTCCTTCAGCAGCGAGGTGGTTTCCAGCGAGTTCTGAAAATTACCGCTGATGGTCACAAAACAAACATCAAAATTTCCGATACCCAGCGAACGCAGAAACTCCGCATTGGTGCTGTCGCCGATCTGTGCGTTGGTGACAAACGGAAGAACATCGTTGATTCGTTCCTCATTGGTATCGACTGCCATGACCTGATGCCCCAGTTGAGAGAGCTGCATGGCGATATGCCGCCCGAAGCGGCCTGCTCCAATCAATAAAACATTTTTCATGGGATAGATGCTCCTTTGCTTATCCAATCATGATTCTTTCCTGCGGCAGCTTTGCGTTGCCGGCTTTCTTGCTGGACACCGCTGCATAAATGAGTGTCAGCCCGCCGACTCTGCCCAGATACATCAGCGCGATCAATACCATTTGCGAGGGAATATGCAGCTGCGGCGTAATACCCAATGTCAGTCCGACCGTGCCTACCGCCGACGCTGCTTCATACAGGCAGGAGGACAGCGGGAGATCCTCGTATACGCTGATAAAAACGCCTCCGCCAAAGAACAGCGCAAGGTACATCGTCAGGACGGTTGCGGCGGTTTTGACGGCGCTGCAATCGACTCTGCGCCCAAAGAATTGAGCGCTGTCCCGCTGGCGGAAGGTCGCGGCAGCATTGGAAAGCAGAACTGCCAGCGTGGTGGTTTTCATGCCGCCTGCCGTAGACCCCGGAGAGCCGCCAATGAGCATCAGAAGGATCATCACGCCCAGCGATGCGCCGGACATGACGGGTAGATCGACTGTGTTGAAGCCCGCCGTTCTCGGCGTGACCGATTGGAACAGGGCTGCCTGAACCCGCGTTCCGAGAGGAAGGGCATCAAAGTCCACAAAGAAGAAAAACAGCGCCGGAAGGACGATCAGCGTGAGTGTCGTAACGAGAATGACCTTACTTTGCATTCGATAACGGTGGAAATGCCACTTGTTTTCAAAGATGTCATCCCACGTCAGAAATCCAATGCCGCCAATCACGATCAACAGCATGACCGTGATATTGATCACCGGATTTTGGACATAACCGGTAAGGGACGGATACAAATTATGGTTCGTTCCCAGAATGTCAAACCCTGCGTTGCAAAAGGCGGAGATGGAGTGAAATACCGCCATCCAGATCCCGTGCCATCCGTAGTCCCGGCAAAACACCGGCAACATGGCGAGCGCACCGATCAGTTCGATCAGAAATGTCCCTCGCAGGATGAACCGTGTCAGCCGGACGATCCCTCCGACCTTTGGCGCTGAGATGGCATCCTGCATGGTGCTGCGCTGCATCAGAGAGATCCTTCGCCCGGACAGCAGCGCAAACGATGCCGCCACAGTGACAACACCGAGCCCGCCTATCTGAATCAGCGTCAGGATCACCGTCTGGCCAAAGACCGACCAATAGCTGCCGGTATCCTGCACCACAAGACCCGTCACACAAACCGCAGAGGTTGCGGTGAAAAGCGCTTCATGAAATGGCGTTACGCACCCGGCTGTTGTGGAAAGCGGCAGCATCAGCAGCAGCGCTCCGAGCAGAATGACCCCAGCAAAGCCCAATATGATAATTTGAAAAGACGAAAGGCGGCGCTTTCTGCAAACCATTTCTTCCGACATCATCCTCACCCCTTATGAATCGTGCGACTGCTTTATTGTTCGCAGGCCAAACAGACGCCACATTGCCTGACTGTGATGAAGGATACCCTGTACGCACTCAGATCGGAGACCGTGATCTCCAAATTCTGAGCGGTAAAGGAATCGCCCTTACTGGGGACTCTATTCAGCTGCTCCATGACCCAGCCGCCGACGGAAACACTGTCCGATTCCAGCTTGACGCCAAAGAATTCCATAAAATCCTCCAAGCTGACGGAGCAGTCCACGCGGTAGGTATTCTCGTCCAGCTTTTCAAAATCTTCTTCCACCTCGTCGTGTTCGTCCCAAATTTCACCGACCAGTTCTTCCAGAATATCCTCCATCGTAACAATACCAAGCGTTCCGCCAAAATCGTCCACGACTACGGCGACATGGGACTTCTGATGCTGGAGCATTTTCAAAATATCCCGGATCTTTGTGTGCTGATAGACAAACAGCGGCTCCGTCATGATCTCCGCAATAGGCTGATCCGTCATCTTGCCGTTGATATAGAAGTCCTTCTGATGAAGAACGCCGACGATCTGATCGATGGTATCCCGGTAGACCAGTAGGCGGGAAAAGCGGGACTGCGTAAAGGCTCTGGCAATTTCCTCATGGCTTTCGCCGATGTCCACGGCCTCCAAGTCGATTCGATGGGTCAAAATTTCTGCCGCCGTCAGGTCACGGAACTCAAGAGCATTGCGCAGCAGTTCGCCCTCGTTTTCGTCAATGCCGCCATCCTGCTCCACGTCCTGCATAAAAAGAAGCAACTCCTCGTGGGACATTTTTGCATCGTCATCTGTCTTGAAGAAGCGGGAAACCAGCTTTTTCCACAGGGAGAACAGGAAGTTCAGTGGCGTCAGCACCCATATCCAGAGCCGGATAAAGGGCGCACTGAACATGGCAAAGCGTTCCGGCGTGTCCTTTGCAACGCTTTTGGGGGTGATCTCACCGAAAATCAAAACAACGATCGTTACGACGACCGTAGAAACCGTCGCACCGATGTCGCCGTAAAGCCCAACGAACAGAAGTGTGCCGATAGACGCCACCATGATATTGACGATATTGTTGCCGATCAGGATGGTGGAGATCAGCTTGTCATAATCTTCGGACAGCTTGAGCGCCAGCGCTGCCCGCTTGTTTCCATTGTCCGCCAACACCTTGAGGCGGGTCTTATTCAGGGACGAGAACGCCGTTTCTGTGGCGCTGAAATAGGCGGACATGGCGATGCAGGCCACCATTGCGAAAATGCTTCCAAAATAATTCATTTCAGACTCCTTTATGTTCTGTTCATACGATCATTTCATGCAAAAAGACACACCTATACCCGATACCGCAGCAAAGGGCGTAGATATGCCACATACGAACAGACCATATAAGAGCAGTTACCGTTATCGTCGCTACTGTCATTTTCCACGGATTTCTTTCTCCTTTTCGCTGTGTGCTTATATGATAGCATTTTCCCGGTGTAGATTCGGTAAAGAAACGAGTGCGGCGCAATATCCTCCTGTGAGAAATCTTGAAGCGCTTCCGCTTATGCGATATAATAACTGCTGGCAGTTATTTATACCACTGGATTTAAGCCGTTTTTCTCCCGGGCTTCGCCCGAAACCGAAAAGCATGGCGTATGATGCCGCAATAAATTTCAGGAGAAGCATGATGAAGAATCGACAGCGACAAAAGGACACTCTATTTTCGATCCTTATTTTTTGCAGTGCCTTTGCCGTCAATTTGCTGATTCAGAAGCTCTTTACCACGCAGACGCTGGTACCCATGATCTTTGTGTTCGGCGTGTTTTTGATCTCGCTGAAAACCCACGGGTATTGCTATGGCATCACTTCGGCAATCGTCAGCGTATTTGCGGTGAATTTTGCCTTTACCTATCCCTATTATGTCTTCGACTTTTTCGTGGGGGAAAGCATCTTATCTGCCGTCATTATGCTGGCAGTTGCCGTTTTCACCAGTACGCTGAACAGCCGCATTCGGGATCAGGAAAAGCTGCGGACGGAGAATGAAAAAGAGCGAATGCGGGGCAATCTGCTGCGGGCGATTTCCCATGATCTGCGCACACCACTCACCTCTATATACGGGTCCTCCTCCACGCTGATCTCCAAGTATGACGCACTGCCAAAGGAGCAGCAGCTCAAGCTGTTGGGAGAAATTCAGGAGGACAGCGAATGGCTCATCCGCATGGTTGAAAATCTTCTGTCGGTCACAAGAATCGACGGCGCGAAAGTGGAAGTCGTGAAGACACCCACGGTTCTGGATGAACTGATTGACTCGGTTCTCATGAAGTTTTCCAAAAAGTATCCGAATCAGAAGGTCATCACACAGATACCGGAGGAATTTGTGGACATTCCCATGGATTCGCTCCTTATTGAGCAGGTACTGCTGAATCTTCTGGAAAATGCCGTATTCCACGCAAAAGGCATGACGGAACTGACGCTTTCCGTTTCTCTTGTGGGGGATAAGGCGGTATTTGAGGTTGCCGACAACGGCTGCGGCCTCCCGGATGATGCACTTCAAAAGATTTTCACCGGAAGTTATGAAAAGTCCGCCGCGCCGGTGGACGGAACCCGCAGCAATATGGGGATCGGACTATCCGTGTGCGCCGCCATCGTCAAGGCGCACGGCAGCGAGATCACTGCGGAAAATAGGAAGGGCGGCGGCGCGGTATTCCGCTTTGCTCTGGAAAGAGGGGGTGAGGACGATGGGCAATAACAAGTACAAGATCCTAATCGTAGAGGACGAGGCCAACATCCGAAGCTTTATCAAAGCCAATCTGGAAACCAGCGACTATCAGGTGCTCTGCGCGGAAACCTGTGCGCTCGGCATGATGATGTATGCTTCCCATCATCCGGACCTCATCATTC
>ENA-OPCV01002017-OPCV01002017.1-human-gut-metagenome-genome-assembly--contig:-NODE-2017-length-13622-cov-2.096926_pt1 | contig 13622 bp, 10 predicted proteins | sample MGYA00241257_ERZ501494 | MGnify/ENA primary metagenome ERZ501494 (study PRJEB25962, sample SAMEA2042618) | human gut metagenome | biome: human gut; feature: human-associated habitat; material: faeces...
ATTTAATTGTTAGATTTACTGGTTTACACGCAAGTGCTTTTGGTAAAGGTTTTGTAGGATTTATTCTTGCAGCAGTTGTTTTATATGTTACTCAATATTTTGTTGTAGGTTATTCAATATCTTGGATTGCCGCAATAATTGGAGCTTTAATTTATGGTGTAGTAGATTATTTTGTACCAGACCAACAGTAAAAAATTAGCCCTAAAGGGACATCTCCTTTGGGCTATTTTTTCTTGATTCTTTTTTATTTATTCTTGTCTTTCATTTTTGCTCAATGTATTAAATACAATACACTTGCATTATTGTTTTTCTACTATCTCATTTTTGTTTTTGTATATGCTGTGATCTGGTATTACTCCTCTTACAGATGATAGTGGATAAATGTTTGTTTCTTTTCCTATTATTGTTCCTGGGTTTAGAACACTTCCGCAACCTACTTCTACATTGTCTCCTACCATCGCTCCAATTTTCTTTATTCCAGTTTCAATTTTTTCTTTTCCGTTTTTTATTACTATTAATTTCTTGTCTGATTTTACATTGGAAGTGATAGATCCTGCTCCCATATGTGCTTTGTATCCAAGTACGGAATCTCCAACATAGTTGTAATGTGGAACCTGTACTTTATTGAACAGTATAACATTCTTAAGTTCTGTAGAGTTTCCGACTACGGCTCCCTCTCCTACAATTGCATTGCCACGGATAAATGCACAGTGACGAACCTCTGCATCTTTTCCGATGATTGCCGGTCCGTGGATATATGCTGATTCAAATACTTTTGCAGATTTTGCAATCCACACATTTTCTCCTACTTTATCATACTCGTCTGCCGGAAGTGTCTCTCCCAGTTTTACAATGAAATCACTGATCTTCGGAAGTACTTCCCATGGGTAAGTCACTCCTTCAAAGATATCCTTTGCAATTGTCTCATTAAGATTATACATCTTTGCTACTGTCATTTCTTCGAACATTTCTAAACTCCTCCTGCTCACAGTTTACTTATTATTTTTTTTAATCTTTTTTATTGTACCTATTTGCTGGCATTTGCTGTCTTTGTACTCTTTCTTCCACTAGACTTACTGCCCGATTTTGCACTGGTCTTTGTTCCACTCTTTGCACGCCCGGATTTTGCGTACTTCGTCGTCCGCTTCTCATTCTTATAAAACGGTGCAACCCGGTCATAACAGGCGCGGAGCTGATATTGATTATTCAGTCCTTTGACGCCTTCCGTGCGGCTGGACACAAAGCGGTCCAGTTTCATCATATACTCGTCAGAGGTGATATCTCCGTCAGCCACATAGGTCAGCCCCTTCTCCCAGCTTGCTGTCAGCTCCGGATTCAAAAGCGACCGTACAGAATGGTCAACCACATCATAGATCATTTCTCCAAGCATGGTCGGTGTGACAATCTGTGTCTTCTTATTGAGTGCCAGATATTTATTGTTAAAAAGCTTCTTTAGGATTTCACCTCTGGTTGCACTGGTTCCGATTCCACTTCCTTTAATCTGTGCGCGAAGCTCTTCGTCTTCAATCAATTGTCCTGCATTTTCCATAGCAAGAATCAGGGAACCGGAATTATAGCGTTTCGGTGGAGATGTCTTTCCTTCCTTAATCTCCATTCCCTGGATTGGGAGAGTCATCCCTTTTTTCAGGCTTTGGATTTTTTCAAAAAATGCCTGGGACGATGCCATATCTTCGTTACCGTCACCATTGTCACCCGAATTGTTATCACCGGAACCATCACCTGTTTCTGCGGAAGTCACACTTCCACTTACATTTCTGTCTTCTGCTCCTGCAGCGCTGCCAGATTCTCCCTTCTTTTCTCCCGGAACTCCAACAACTTTTAAGTAGCCAGGCTCTGCCAGTACTTTAAAGCTTGCAAAGAAAGACTCTTCTTTTACCTTTGTTGTAATGGCAACCTTCTGATAAACCGCCGCCGGATAAAATATACTTAAAAATCGTCTTACGATTACATCATAGACCGCCCGTGAGGTCCAGGAAAGTCCACTTAACGCACTCATGCCTTGTCCGGTTGGAATAATGGCATAGTGATCGGTAATCTGTTTGTCATTGACATATCTTGTCTTCGCCAGACCTTTATGACTTCCGAATCCTACAATCTCCTGTAAAAACAAAACTGCCGGCTCATATTTCATAAGTCCATTGAGATTCTTATGTATCTCTTTTGCCACAGCCGTGGAAAGCACACGCGCATCGGTTCTCGGATAGGTCGTCAATTTCTTTTCATAAAGTTCCTGCGCAATTTTCAGTGTCTCATCCGGACTGATTTTAAAGCGTTTCGAACATTCATTCTGCAGCTCCGCCAAGTTAAATAACAACGGTGGATTTTTCTTTTCCTTTTTCTTTTCAATGGACGCAATCTGACCTATTACCGGTTGTTCCTGCGTCAGATAATCTATGACCTGCTGCGCCTTTTCGCGCTCTTTAAATCCATTTTCCTTATATAGATCAAATGACTCGAACCACTTGGAACCCTTTACTGCGCGCCATTCTCCTTCAAATGTCTGACCCTGTTCTCCAATTGTCGCAAGAATACGATAAAACGGTGTCTCGATGAACTCACGGATCTCGCGTTCTCTTCTTACAACCATTCCAAGAACACAAGTCATTACACGCCCTACAGAAACAACTGAATAATCCGTTCCAAGATAATTAGAAATGCTATTTCCATATTTTAATGTCAATAATCTTGAAAAATTGATTCCCATGAGATAATCTTCCTTGGCTCGCAGATAAGCAGCACTTGCCAGATTGTCATACTCACTTAAATCCTTTGCCTCGCGGATTCCTCGCAGTATTTCCTCCTCTGTCTGGGAATCGATCCACACTCTTCGTCTATTTTTTCCATGTACCTGCGCCTGTTGTTCTACCAGACGGTAAATATATTCTCCCTCGCGTCCTGAATCGGTACAGACATAGATAGTCTCTACATCCGGTCGGTTCAAAAGCCCTGCTACAATCTTATACTGTTTCGCTACCGACGGTATAACTTCATATTTGAATCTTGTCGGTATAAACGGCAGCGTCTGAAGACTCCATTTTTTCAAGGCAGGATCATACTCCTCCGGATAACTCATAGTCACCAGATGTCCTACACACCAGGTCACAATGGAATCCTCTGATTCCAGATACCCGTCCTGCCTTCTGGTGTTCAGCTTCAATGCCTTCGCAAACTCCTGTGCAACACTGGGTTTCTCAGCTATATATAGTGATTTCCCCATATTTATTACGTTAACTCCTTACTTTTTTTACTGTGCCTGTATTATTTTTATATCCTTCAAATCATGCTTTTGATAACAGCTTCTCAACCATCTTGCTGATAGTATTTTTACGTTTTCAATTATATCCACATTTATTTTACTACTCATATATACAGACATTTTTTCATAATCATCTATGAAAAATTCTCTTAATCTTTTTTAATAAACCAATTTTCTCTGGTAATTCCTGTGGCGGTTTTGCCTGCAATGCCTCTTGCATAAAGACATTCTGTGAATCAATATACGGTTCTTTCTGCTCTTTACGCCTGTATTTTCCGTCACATCCAAGAACTCTTGCTTTTACATTATCACTTAACATCACTTTCAAATAGTGATTGATTTGCCTGCAGATATCCTGATCCAGTATCGGGGCAGCTACTTCTACACGTTTCTCAGTATTACGTGTCATCATGTCTGCTGATCCAATATAAATCTTCTGATCATTTCCACTTCCAAAACTGAAAATACGCGGATGCTCCAGATATCTTCCGACAACACTCATCACACGGACATTATCTGTATATCCGGTTACACCCGGCAAAATACAACAGATTCCCCGCACGATCAGATCCACTTTCACTCCTGAGCGTGATGCTTCTGATACTTTCTGTATAAAATCTACGTCCGTAACAGAATTCATTTTCATAATGATCCGCCCATTAGAACCTTTTTTGATTTCCTCATCCATCAGATAAAGAATCTTCTGCTTCAGGCTGGTCGGTGATACGATCAAATAATCATATTGTCCTGCCAGATTACCAATTGACATATTTTTAAAGAATTCTGCCGCATCTTTCCCTATTGCCGGATTTGCTGTCATAAGCGACAAATCTGTATACATTGCCGCTGTCTTTTCATTGTAATTACCAGTTCCAATCTGTGTAATATACTGGATTTCTCCGCGGCTTCTATAAGTAATAAGACAGATCTTTGAATGCACCTTATAACCGTCAAATCCATAGATCACACGGCACCCTGCTTCTTCCAGGCGCTCAGACCAGTCAATATTATTCTGCTCATCAAATCTTGCACGCAGTTCGATCAGAACCGTTACTTCTTTTCCGTTTTCTGCTGCCGCACACAGATATTCTACCAGCCTTGCTTTCTTTGCCAGACGATAAATCGTAATCTTGATCGTCATAACATCCGGATTCACCGACGCTTCTTTTATAAGGCGCAAAAACGGATCCATACTCTCATACGGATAGAATAACAGGATATCTTTTTTCTTTATCTGGCGCATCACATTACCTGCTGCCACATGTCCACTGTTCTGTGGCGAAAATGGCGTATAAGTCAGAGAGCGTTTCATAGCTTCCGGTAAATTCCCACTGATACCAAAAATATAATCTAATTTCATCGGCATCTTTGTTCGAAAAATCTGATTCGGCTCAATCTCAAACTTCTCACAGAAATATTTCTGTGTCTCTTCAGACAGTTTATTTGCAGTCTCCAGTCTGACTACCGCCATACGGCGGCGTTTGTGAATAGTCTGCTGCATAAGATACCGGAAGTCATCCGTCACTTCCAAAGCCTCGTCATCCGGAGACACATCAGCATTTCTCGTTACACAAATATAATTCGCTTCCGACACTTCGTACTTCGGAAATACCAGGTTCAGATGCTCCAGGATGACCTTTTCCATACGAATGTATCGGATATCATGTCCCGGAAGGCACAAAATGTCCGACACGAACTGTGGCACCGGAACAATTCCCATCATACTTTTGTTATCCATCTTCAAACTTGCCGTTACATACAATTCTTTATTCAAAAGATGCGGAAATGGATGATTCGCATCCACAATCTGCGGGGAAAGAATTGGTAATATCTGATTTTTAAAATAATGCTTTACATATTTCTTTTCCTGAGGCTCCAACTCTTTATAATCAAGCCCACACACACCATATGGATGTAATTCTTTTTTTATCTCAGCATAAGTCTTATCGCGCTCTTTATATAAAGGTGCAACTTCTGTCAGGATTGCATGGATCTGCTCCTGCGCTGTCATGCCGGACCGGCTGTCTTTTGCCTTGGCATCTGTGTGCACCATATCATAAAGACTTCCAACACGAATCATAAAGAATTCATCCAGATTGCTGGTAAAAATCGCCACGAATTTCATCCGCTCCAATAGCGGTACTGACTCATCCTGCGCTTCTTCCAATACTCTGTGATTGAATTTCAACCAGGAAAGTTCCCGGTTCTGTGTATAATTTAAAAGCTCCTTACTCATCACCTACATCCCCTTTCTGAACTTTCTCTACCTCATCTAATTGAAGTTCCGGATTCAAACGTTTTAAAAACTGGTCGAACCCCGGCACTGTGAAATCAATCTCCGCATATCCCGTTGCATAGATCATACTTTTATTAATGAGTTGTGCCCGGTAAGGCGATATTGAAGAGACTTCTGTTTCCATAATTTTAGCGACATTCGAAATCGAACATGGTAATTTCTCACATTTCGCCATTGCAAAAATAAACATTTTTTCTTTTGGTGTACATCGGTCATAGCGAAGCCTGTAAAATCCGCGGTCGAGATTTTCATAAAATTTTAAAACGGCCCCTTTTACATCATCGATACCTATCACCGTCTGTTCCGGATTCAGATGCTCCCATATAGCACTGCATAATTCCTGTATAAAATACGGATATCCTTGCGTCTCACTGATAATCCATCTTAAAGCTTCTTCTGTATAACTTCCGCCAAGCGGCTCTGCCGGCTTTACGATGGCATCCTTTGCATCCTGCCCTGATAATGCATCAATCTCCTCAAAACGGAAAAGTCTTTCCGAATATGATTTCACTTTTCCAAGCGTTTTCAAAATCTTAGGCAATCCGGCACCAAAAATCATAAGAGGCAAGCGCAATTGATTACACCTGTGGATAGCATTTACAAGAGCCGCAATCTCCTCCTCTTTCATATACTGAATCTCATCAACAAAAAAACAAATTGCGTACCCGGTTTTATCAGCCATCTTTCCCATTGCAACAAATAAATCTGTCAGATCCTCCGACAAATCTCCTGTCACAATATACTCCCGTTCTTCCATTCCAACTTTGAAAGACTGATCTTCCGGATTATAAGTGACTGTAAATGCTTTTAATAAGTCCTGCACTCTGCTGACAAAATCTTTCGCAGTTTCTTTAAAACTCATCTTATGAATGAATTTTTTAGAATAATTCGTAATCTGCTGTGTAAAATTTCTTTTCTCTGCAATCTCAATATGTCCCATTAAAATTGGCATATCATCCGTTTTACATTCTATCGCATTTAACAACACCGTCTTTCCTACACCACGTAATCCGTAATAAATTACGGACTGCTGAGGATATCCTAATACGATTGTATTCAAATATTTTTCTGCTCTTTCCAGTGTCTCTTTTCGTCCTGCAATATGTCCTGGCATAAATCCTGCACCCGGAGTATAAGGATCTGCATATTTCATTCCTGTCTCTCCTGTTACTCTTCTTTTCTTATTCGTTTTAGTATAGCACACTTCCTTTTTCATTTCTACCTTCCTCCCAGCAAAATAGCACGGCAACAGCCAGGAGTAAATATATCCGGAGGCAATTTTCGCACTATATTGTTTCTCAACTGTTCATCACTTTGGAATTTATGCCCGATCATTCTTAGGCTCCGAAATGATTGAAATTATTAGATACTTTTGCAGATAATAAGAACATTATCTGCGTGAAAGTAGTATAACATACCATAAGCAAATGTACAAGAATTATATTTTCGCATCATTATCCCACATCATTAATTTTACTGACGGACACAAAAAATGCAGCTGACTATCAACTGCATTTCCTTATCTCTTATCATGTAATTTGTTTCATTAGCGTTTTGCAACAGCTTCAATCTCAACCTTTGCACCTTTTGGAAGTTTTGCTACTTCGAAAGCTGCTCTTGCCGGGAATGGTGCTGAGAAATATCCGGCGTATACTTCGTTCATTGCTGCAAAATCATTCATATCCTGCAATAAAACTGTTGTTTTTACGACATTCTCCATTGTGCATCCTGCTTCTTTGAGGATTGCTGCAATATTTTCCAGAGACTGCTTTGTCTGTCCTTTGATCTCATCTGATGCAAATTCTCCTGTTGCTGCATCAATCGGGAGCTGACCAGACACATAAATCGTTCCTTCCACTTCGATTGCCTGTGAATATGGTCCGATTGCTGCCGGTGCTTTTTCACTGTTTACGTTTCTTTTACTCATGATAGTTTCCTCCTGCAAATTTAATTTTATATGTAACAATCCGTCCGGATTGCTATGCACTATTTCCCTTCTTCGCCCCGTCTATGGCAATCAGCAAGATACTTGCCATGACAAGTCCACCTCCGACTACTATCCCAATCGTGACCGGATCATGGAACCAGAGTGTACTGAAAATCACACTGACAATTGGCTCCAGCATGGAGACAAAAGATGCGATTGCTGCTCCGAGTTTACTGATTCCATACATCATAAAGAAATATCCGCCTGCATTAAATAAGCCTACTGCAATGATAAATGCAACATCTATGCTCTTTGGCGGTGCAACTAAAGTGCCTGTCATCGGAGCAATAAAACAGTACAAAATTGTTCCCGGAAGTGATACATAAAAAAGCTTCACTTCAATCGGTAATTCATTTGCCGGTCCTTTTTCATTCGCAATCAGATATCCACCATATACGAATGCGGATGCAACAGCAAGAACAATTCCGATCATCGGCATATTTCCACCTGCTCCTGTTAAAAAGCCCATTCCGATCACAGATACAACAATCGCCGCAATCTGGTATTTGCTAAATCCTTCTTTAAATACTATTCCCATCACAATGCATACAATAGACGGGTATAAAAAGTTCAACATAATCGCTGTTCCAACCGGTAGATACAGATAGCTGTTATTCAATAATAATGCTGTGATAAGAAGTCCAAATACACCCATCAGAAGTGACTGGACAATCTGTATCTTCAAAGCTCTAAAACTCCTTTTCTTTACCAATGCCATAACCAGACACACCAGTGTGATAATCCAGTTCACATAGAACATCAGACTGTTCATCGGCAAACCATCCAGTAACACCTGCTTCTGAAATGAGGGCATCACACCAAGACATGTAGCTGAAAGTGCCACAAATATAAATCCTACTGCCATAAACCTTAAAGTCCTTTCCTCAACTTATCTTTCGAACTGCTTTTTCATCATCAGTTTTGCTTTCTTTTCCTGCTCTATTTTCTGTCTTTCCCTTCTTCTGTCAGAAGTACAAGCGCCCCTGTTGGGCAGACTTTGACGCATGCCGGTTTCATTCCGGCTTTTTGTCTTTCAATGCATGCATCACATTTTTCCATCTTGCCATTTTCCCGGAATGTCGGCACTCCATACGGGCATGCCATAGCGCAAGAATGACAACTGATGCAATTCGTATTATCATACAGTGTAAATCCTGTCTCCTTATCTTTATAGAGGCAGCCGCAAGGGCAGCCCATAACACAAGGAGCATCCTCACAGTGCATACAGCTTACCGAATAAAAATGTAATGCACCTGTCTCTTCTTCCAGTGTAAATGTATTCCGGAATGGCTGTTCTCCTGCCGGAATATCAATATCGTTCTGATCCATGCATGCAAGCGCACAGGCTCCGCAGGCAGAACATTTTTCAGAATCAAAAAATAAAAATTTCTTCATGATGTTATGCCTCCTCCTTTTTTCTTACCATACACCGAGTCGACCGATATGCCGGAAATCCCGAATATGGATCCAGGTGATTTTCGTCCATAATACTCTCTGCATCAGCTTCAGAATAACCATGGAACAGATTAACAAGCCCTTCTGGAACGGTCATAGTCGGTTTTACCTTGACTGTGATTGCACCGCGCTCTGTGGAGATTTCAATCTTATCTCCTTCTTTTACTCCGATTTTTTCACAATCCAGTGCATTCATATCTGCAGTCGGATTTGGTCTCAAAGAGCGGTTTCTAGGTACTTTATGCAGTCTGCTGTGAAGCGCATTCGGAATTCGGGATCCAGATGTAAATACAAATGGATATTTTTCCGGATCGGCATCGTCCAACGGTTCTTTGTAAGTCGGCAATGCATCCAGTCCCCATTCCGGGTGTTGTTCAATAATCGCACTCTTTAACTCAAATTTTCCAGTCGGAGTTTTCAGTCCTTTTTTCAGATCCTGCATCGGAACATACGGCGTAACCTCAGCGATCTTCACTGGCAATTCGACTTTCTTTAAGTCTTCTACTTTCACATGATAATCATCCAGAATATAATGCTGGATAAAATAATCATAGCCTTGTTTTAACGACTCGTCTGGAAGATCCATAACACGGGCAAGTTCCGTACAGATCTGCACATCGCTTCTCGCCTCTCCGATCGGCTCGATCGCCGAATTGGTGTACCATGCAAGTCCTCCACGGTAAGGCTTGAATTCTCCACGCTCAAAAGAAGAGCATGCTGGCAACACGATATCAGCATATTTTGCAGCATCTGTCATAAATAAGTCTGTATCTACATAAAACTCAAGGTTTCTAAGTGCCTCGAACATTTTCTTAGATTCCGGGAACATTCTTGCATTTAACCCAAGTGCAAATACTCCCTTTACTGGATACGGTGTACCTTCCAGAATCTGCCTGGACAGATCCATGGACTGCATCTCTCCTTCCAGATAATCCCAAAGAGGAAATCTTCCGGCTCCGATAGGAAGTTTTGTATTCTTTGGTTTTGTCTCATAAAGATATTCTTCTTCTCTTGTCGGGAATCCACATGCCACATGCATATAAGTATGCGGAGTCAGAATCTGACCTCCAATCCGGTCAAAGTTTCCGGTAATTGCAAGAAGCGCCGTAATCGCACGGTAATTCTGTAAACCATTTCTATGGTGGCAGATTGGTGCAGAAGATTCATTAAAGCTCATTTTGGGATTCTCATGAATCATCTCAGCTGCCTGCACGACCTGAGCATACGGAACTCCCGTAATCTCCTCAATATTGGATTCATTAAATCCTTTCACATACTGTGCATACTCCTCAAAACCATACACATATTCATCAATATAAGGCTTGTCAATCCAGCCACGCTCAATCAGAACATTTGCAATCGCATGAGCAAGTGCTCCGTCGGTACCGCTCTTTGGCTGTAGAAAAAGATCTGCCAGCTTTTCTGTTGCCGGTGTTCTTCTTGTATCCACGATAATAAATTTCAGGCCCTTTTCTTTTAGTTCCATGGCATGTCTCGCCTGCATGTAACTGGAATAAAATGGGTTAAATGCCCAGCCAAGAAACAGATCCGAATGGTCCCAGTCTCCATCTGCCTGCTCACCTGCTGCTACTTTCCACGCCATAAATGCGGCCGTGTAACAAGCACTGGATTCACAGCCATAGTTCGGACTTCCGAATGCATAAGCCAGTCTTCGGAGTATCTGTCTGTACCATTTGGAATATCCGGAATAAAAAGCAACGCTCTCCGGTCCGTAATCTTTTTTGCATTTATTTAACTGTTCCGCGATCTCAGCATAAGCCTCATCCCAGGAAATCGGCTCAAACTTTCCTTCCCCGCGTTTTCCCACCCGCTTCAGTGGAGTTTTGATACGATCTTCCCGGTAAATGTACTCACGATTTGCAAGCCCTTTGCTGCAAAGTCTCCCATCGTTAGAGGGATGTCCGTCCATGCCTTCGATTTTGATGACTTTTCCATCTTTCACATAAGCATTGATTCCACAATGCATTCCCGGAGAACAGATATCACACATGGTGCGTCTGATCTCAATTCCAGTGTCCGGTCCCGGGATCTTCGCTTTGATTCTTTTTTCTAAATCCGTCATAGTGCTGCCTCCAAATACTCAATAAAATACTCTTCGATTCCGAAATGTAAGAGCTGTCCTTTTTGCTCCGGTGTAAATCTGCAAGGTTCTCCTCGCAGAATCCGGATCAAATGTGCCTTTAGCACTCCGGAAATTCCATAATTATCTAATATATTAAACCCGACCGGTCTGCCATTATCTATGACAGCCTGTAAGTAGAATCCCTTGCCGGGATTCACATATTCATAGACCTCACCAGTCAGGCGGTTATCTCCAAGTCCAATAAAATCCATGTCCAGGAAATGTGTAATGTTATGTAAAATATTCCCGTCTGTCTGAGCTGACTTGCCAGATATATTGTTTCCGGCAACTCTCCCCTGAACTCCTGCATTTGCCCAGAGACCGATGATCATCGTCTGTCCGGACTGTAAATTATTTCCCTGACAGCAGTCTCCTGCTGCATAAATGCCTGGAACACTTGTTTCCATTTTTTCATTTACGATGATTCCACGTTCAATTGTAACTTCTTCTGGATTCAAAATACCTGTTGCTGCTCTTGTACCGATATTCAAAATCAGAAGATCTGTCTCAATCTTACTTCCGTCTCCAAGATATACCGTATATCCTGTCACATTTCCTTCTTCATCCGTATGTTCATCCGCCTTCGTAATTGCCTGTCCGAAAGCCATATCAATTCCTATATCTGCAAGTCTCTTCTCAATTATCTCTGAAACTTTTGGATATGCTGCAAGTGCAAAAATATGTGGTGCCATGTCTGCCAGCGTCACATGAATGCCTCTGCGATAAAGAAGTTCTGCCACTTTAATTCCTACCATGGACGCTCCGACTACTACCGCATCCTTGTAGTCTTTCTTTTCCAGTTTTTCCCTCAAACTTTTCGCATCTTCTACAGTTCTCATACAGTTTGCATCTTTTAGTGTTGCAAAAGAACCTGGAACAAACGCTGTTGCACCGGTACTGACAAGAATCTTGTCATATTTCTGCTCTTTGCCATCTTCTGTAATAATGATTTTTTCTTTTGCCAGAATCTGTTTTACTCTCACCTGTGTGATGAAATCAGCCTGATATTTTTTTCCAATATCTTCCAGTGTTCCAAACGGGAACAAGCCTTCGTACGGAAGTCTGCCAGCCACATAATAAGTAGTCAGCATCGGATTGTACGGAGGCATATCGGTATCACTGTAGACATCTATATGAGCTGCGCAGCCATTCTCCCGAATCTGGGCAAGGGCATGATATCCGGCACAGCCAAACCCAACAATCGCAAAATGTTCCATCTAAATTTCTCCTTATTGTGCTTTTTTAGGCATAAGGTACTTTTCTGCCACAAGAAGGGATGCTTTCTGGCATCCCTTCCACCATCATAAATGTGCCACATTTATGATTTCCGGCATTGTTTTTATTTTTCTCCAACAATTTCTTTTACTTTCTTTTCTCTTACAAACGCATAGATAATTACGATTGCAAAGAATACAACGATCATCTGCCATGCGTTCTGAATATCAGCAAAGTTCAAAGCAGCTGCAATTACATATCCAATCAGACCTATTGTTGTAAAGATGTAAAGTGGAACTTTTCCAACTTTGAATGGTGATTTTGCCATAGCTTCTGGATTTTTCTTATAAATCAGATATCCTGTAGCAATTGGGAATAATACATAAATCAGGCTCAGACCATTACCAAGTCTTGAAATTGTCTCAAGGCTCATGCCTGTAAGAATCGGAATTGCACCAATAATGTAAAATACTGTAAGCAGTACAACCGGTGTTCCCCTTTTTCCAACATATGCCGCTTTCTTTGGAAGCCAGCCTTCCTCAGCTGCAACAAGAAGACCTTTTGTTACCCAAGTAAAACTTGCATTCAGTGTAGATGCTACTGCAAACATTCCTCCACCAACAACGAAAAATACATACAATCCTTTCGGGAAAATCTCTTTTGCTACAAGTGATAAGCTTTCGCCTGCAATCTGGTCAACCGGAAGGACTCCTGCTGCGACAACTCCGATAAATGCATAGATAACAGCTACTACTACTGTACAGCCGATCATCGCTCTCGGAAGATCACGTCCAGGATTCTTCATCTCTCCGCCAAGCTCACTTAAGAACTCCGCTCCACCTGTGGCAAATGTAAGCAAGCTCGCACCTGTCATAAAGTTAATAAATCCGTTTGGCATAATTTTATCGATGCTGTCAAATGCTGACCAGTCAACCTTTGGCAACCCAAAGATAATGAATAATGCCATTGCAGCTACCAGAACAATAACGAGGATGTTCTGAAGTTTTGCAGCCATCTCAACACCAAGGATGTTCATAATAAAGCAAACTGTTAAAAGTACAAATGCTACAACTGTCTGATTTGTTCCCGGAAGCAGATCATGCATGTAAACTGCGAACGTAATCGCAAACATTGCAAGGACTAGTTGTCCTGCTACCAGAAGTGCCAGATAAAAGAATCCAGTCTTTCTTCCTATGTAATCACGTACATATGTATACATGCCACCTGTCGCCGGTACTGCTGCTCCAAG
>ENA-OPCV01002027-OPCV01002027.1-human-gut-metagenome-genome-assembly--contig:-NODE-2027-length-13552-cov-2.489664_pt1 | contig 13552 bp, 7 predicted proteins | sample MGYA00241257_ERZ501494 | MGnify/ENA primary metagenome ERZ501494 (study PRJEB25962, sample SAMEA2042618) | human gut metagenome | biome: human gut; feature: human-associated habitat; material: faeces...
TAGCTGTTAAAATTTTGGTAGTTGATGCCATTTTGCATTGTTCATTTTCGTTCTTACCATATAAAACAGTACCAGAATTTCTATCAAGTACTACAGCGTGTCTTGCATTAATAGAGGGAATATTTTTATCAGCATCCTGAGAAAAAACTTCTAATATGCTTGAATCTGAAATGTTGTATTCAAAAAAATCATCTGCAAATGAGATGGTAGGAATCGTACAAAAAATAATAGAAAAAAATGCACAAAAAAATTTATATCTTAAATTCATTAAAAAGCCTCCAATAAAATCTATATAAATATATATATAATAAATGAAAAATATAACCTCAAACAAAAAATATTAAAAATAAGGAAAAAGTCGAAATTCTTTACATAAAGCATTGATTTTGTGAACAAAATGTAATATAATTGTAAAGGAACTGTAAAAAACCTCAAAAACGACAGTCCGTAAGCTATATTAAACAACATAAAATAAATTTGTATTAATATATTGAAAAATAAATACAAAAATAGTAAAATGAATATAGCAAAATTATGTAATAAGGAAGGTATTTTATGAAAATGAAAAGGAATATCAAAAAATTATTGATTACGATGATAGTAATGATATTGGGAATAGGAACAACTTCAAGTTTCGCAGTCCAAGATTATCAAGGAAATAATGCATTAACATTGTCATTATCATATTTCAGATATGCAAATGGTGAATACAAAGATGGTTATGCATTAAATACAGTCGGAAATGAAGGAGAATCACATCACCCAGTATACCAAATAATGAATGGAACAAAAACAAATTATTATTGTTTAAATGCAACAGCAGGAGAAAGTTGGTTAAGTGGAACAGTAGGAACAAGTGCAACATATAACAGAGCATATAACCTAAATTCTCAAAGTGATATAGATGCATTAAAAAATGATAGTTCATTATCTGAAACATACAAAAATGTTGTTACAAGTAAATATTTAAAACAAATATTATGGATATTAGATAATATATATATTCCAGATACAACAGATGCAGCCTCTGCTGCAAATTTAGCATCAAAAAGAGCATTACTTGCAAAGGCAGGAATTGTATATGGAGATGTAGACAATGAAGAAACAGATGGAACAATAACAAAAGGATATAGATATATTGCACAAACAGGTTATGATTATTCAGCTAAAGTATCAGAGCAAGGAAAAAAAGGATATTTCTATTATGATAAATCTAAAAACTATCACGAAGTAGAATTGCCAGATGAGATTGTAGAAGTAGCTCAACAAGCAGCTATATGGTATTTCACAAACTACCTAGAAAACAATACAGCTAATAGTCAAACATATAATGTTAAAGACCAATTTTTAGCATTAGTATGTTCAAATGGAAAAACCAATACAAACTCACAACAATGGTTATCACTTGAAAACGAAATATTTAATGTCGAAACAGATGTAAACAATTATGTTGCAACTGTAGGAAAATGGAAACAAGAACAAGCAGCAATATTATGCGAATATTTAATAGATGCAGCAAATAACTATGCTAAAAATGCAGCTACAGAAACAACAGGAAGCCCATTAACAATTTCGCCAGCTACAGCAAATATAGCAGAGAAAAAAGTAGATAGCAAAAATTACTATGTAGTAGGACCAATAAAAATAGATTCAACAAGAACAGCAGTATATAATTTATTAAATACAATAACAGTAAATGGAAGTACAGAAACAGGAGCCTATATATCAAATGCAGAAGGAACAAGAAATTCAGACCAAACAGTTGCAAACTACATAGGAAAAGAATTTTACATATCAGTTCCAAAATCAGCAGTAACAGGAAATAGTATAAAAATAGATTTTGAAGGAACATATAAAGCAAACAAAAAAACATTATGGATATCAACAACAAAAACAGAACAACCAGTTGTAGAAGTTATACCTGGAACAGAACCAATTAATCTAACAGTAAATGCACCAGTTACAAAAGAATTTGACTTAGCATTAAGAAAAGCAATAACAGCATTAAAAAAAGCTGGAACACAAGAAACAAAGTTAATATCAAATGAAGAAGGTAAATTAGCAACAAGAAAAATAAATTACAACACAAACAGTATTGATACAACAGGAACAGCTACATATAATCACAGAAAAGATCCAGTAGTAGTAGAAAAAGGAGACATCGTTACATATCAAATAACAATCTACAATGAAGGAGATATAAATGGATATGCAGAAGAAATAACAGATAAACTACCAAAAGGTTTAAAATTACATGGTGAGGCAACAACAGGAACATATACATCAGGAAATGTTAAATATTCATATGTATATAATGAAGATTCAAACACAATAACATTTACAAATGTAAGCAAAAATGTATTAACAGCTTATGATGGAGGAAATACACTTTCATCAGAAACAATAGAAATTGAATGTGAAGTAGCACAGGAACCAGCAACATCAAAAAATACATATTTAACAAATATAGCTTACATAACAAAAGAATATAATTCTGAAGCAAATACAGAAGTAACAAAAGACAGAGATTCAGATACAACAAAAAATCCATCTGCTGAGCAAAATACAACAGGAGATAAATACAACGGATATCACGGTGGAGATAACAAAAATGGCGATAATAGTAAAGACGTATATAAAGATGGAACAAATAATGACGATTACTTCCCAGGAAAAGAAGATGATGACGACTTTGAAGTAATAGTTGTAAAACCAGCAACATTTGACTTAGCATTACAAAAATATATATCAAATATATATTCAAATGGAACAAATAAAGCTGGAAGAAAAGGACCAACAATAGACACAACAAAATTAGCAAATAAAACAGCTACAACAGCTACATATACACAAGATAAAACACCAATTAGAGTAAAACACGGAGATTATGTGACATATACATTCACAGTATATAACGAAGGCGATATTGATGGATATGTAGACAAAATAACAGATAATATACCAACAGGATTACAATTTGTATATCCAAAACAACCAACAGATGGAAAAACTTTAATAGCTTGTGATTCACAAGGAAAAACAGAAGAGCTAGTTGTTGATACAGCAATCTACAATTCTGTATCAAAAGACAATGCTTCTTGGTCAATAGATCAAAAAGATGGAAAATTAGCTACAGACACATATAATGGAGAAACAACAACAAGTATAACTTGTGATGTAAAGAGTTACTTAAATGGAACAAATAAACTATTAAAAGCTTATGATAGCAGTAAAGATACAAATAAAAATGGTGATGGATTAGACAAAACAAGTGTAACAGTAATCTTAAGAGTTTCAGCTCAAGACGGTGCAGGAGTAACAATAAGAAACGAAGCTGCAATAACAGAAGCAGAAGATTCAAATGGAAACAAACAAGATGTTACAGATTTAAAAGATAGAGATTCAGAGACAAACAAATGGCCAGGAAAAGATGGAGATAAAAAATATCAAGATGATGAAGATTATGACAATATAATACTTGGAAATGTAGACTTAGCATTAACAAAATTCATTACAGCAGTAAGTAATGACACAAAAATAGAAGATGGAGAATATTTAACAGCAAATGGAAAAATAGGAAGCAAAGAAAATTCATATACAAGAGCAACAAAAGTTGAAACTAAAGAACTAAGAGATAACAAAGATTGTCACGATGCAACATATGTAATGGTTAAAGATCCATTAACAGTACCTGCAAAATCTTATGTATTATATAATATTAGAGTATACAACGAAGGTGAAACAGATGTATATGCAGGAGAAATAACAGACCATTTACCAGACTATTTAGACTATGTTGACTGTGATTTTAATACAGCATTTGGATGGAAAGTAGGATCAGATGGAAAGACAATAAAAACAAGTTATTTAGGATATGATGAAAAAGATAAAGAAGCTAAAAACCTACTAAAAGCATTTGATAAGAAAACAGATGATGGAGAAGGTTCAGGATTAGATTACAGGGATGTACAAGTGCTATGTAGAGTAAATGACAAGGCTCCAACAAATACAAATATACTAAATGTTGCAGAAATAACAAAATATCAAGATCCAGATGGTGAAGATATACCAAAAGATATAGACTCAACACCAGACAATGTTGATAAGAAAAATGAAGATGATGATGACTATGAAGTAATAAACATAAAAACATTCGACTTAAGTTTATTAAAATATGTATCAACAGTATATGTAACTGAAGATGGAAAAACAACAACTTCACAAACAGGAAATACTGGTGATGACAATACAGATAAAATACCAAAGGTAGAGGTTAACAAGAAAAAACTAGATTCAACAGTAGTAAAATTTGGTTACACAATAAAAATAACAAACGAAGGTGATATAGCAGGATATGCAAAAGAAATAACTGACTATGTACCAGAAGGATTGAAATTCTATGCAGAAGACAACAATGGATGGACAGATGAAGGAAATAATGTAATATCTACAAAATTATTAGAAAATACATTATTACAACCAGGAGAAAGTGCAGAAGTGACAGTAATATTAAGATGGATAAATGGAAGCACAAATCTTGGATTAAAAACAAATACTGCAGAGATATCAGAAGATTATAATGACGAAGGAATACCAGACAGAGATTCAACTCCAGACAACAAAAAGCCAGGAGAAGATGATATAGATGATGCGTCAGTATTGCTATCAATAAAAACAGGTATATTAGGACATATGGCATTATATATAACTTATGGAGCTGTAATATTTATAGTATTTATAGGTGGAATAATATTAATTAAAAAATATGTATTATAATATATTGTAAACGAGGGAAAGGTTAAATTTTCCTCGTCTTTTTTAATTGGTTTTTAGAAAAAAACGTTTACAATAAAAATGGGTTATGTTATAATCTAAAAAGATTTAAAAGAGAAGGAAGGTAAATAAATGAATCAAATATTATCAGTAGAAAACACAAAAAACAAAAAGCCAAAATCAGCTATACATTCTATTCTCATAGTATTTTCAGTAATTTTAATTATATTTGGAATAGGATTAACATCAACAGGTGCATATTCATATTATAGAGGATTAACTAGTGGATTAGATAAAAGCATAGTCTCAGAGGGAAGTACAAAACCAGTAATAACAACAGAAAGAGTAAATGCATCAACAATAAATATAGTAGTAACACATGATAAAGGAATTGTAAGTTTAACATATAGCATAAATGATGGACAAGCAACAGAAGTTAATTGTGACAACAAAATGGAATTTAAGCAAGAAGTAGAATTACCTATAGGAAGCTCAAAATTAACAATAATTGCAAAAGATATAAATGGAATTTCTTCATCATATGAAAGTACATTTGATGTAGAAGATAAGCCAAGTATTACTTTAGAGCAAGTTGATGGAAAAATAAAAGCAACAATAGAAAGCAAAAATAATATAGACTATGTAATGTACTATTGGGATGAAGATGAAGCAAATGCAATGAAAGGAACAATAAATAATACAAAAACTGAACCAATGATTGATGTTTTAGAAGGAACACATACATTAAATATTATAGCTGTAGATGTTAACGGAAATCAAACAAAAAAATCTCAAAAAATAATAGGAGATAACAAACCAAAAATAGATGTAAAAACAAATGGAAAAGTATTCAGAATAATAGCATCAGATGATGAAGGACTTTCAAAAATAGAATACACATTTAACTCACAAGAAATGCAAACAGAAGAAGTAAGTGATAAAGAATATACAAAAGACCTAGAGCTTCAAGCTGGAAAAAACAATTTAACAGTAACAGTATATAATAAAAATGGGTTATCAGAAACAACAACAGTAGAATACGTTAAGGAGTAAAAAAATGATAAATGAAGTATATATAATAGATGATGATGAATCTTCTATAGCAGTATTTAGAGAATTATTTAGAGAAGATAAAGAATATAAATTTATAAGTGTAAAATCAGAGAAAATCGATATAGCATTAAAAAATATACCATCATTAATAGTTATAAATGAAGATGCAATAAAAATGAATGTAATAGATGTTTGTAAAAAAATAAGAAAAGACGAAGATAACACAATTACACCAGTTATAGTTGTATCATCTAATGGTGAAAGAGAACATAGAATGAAAATTCTAAATGAATCAATAGAATATTTTATAAGAAAACCAGTAGATGCAGGATATTTATACTATACTGTAAAAAATTTAATGAGATTACTTACAATAAATAGAAGAATGAGTCCATTAACTGGGCTTCCAGGAAATGTACAAATAAACTCAGAACTAAAAAAACATCTTCTAAAAAATGACGAATTTTCAATATTATATTTAGACCTAGACAACTTCAAAGCATATAATGATGTATATGGATTTTTAAAAGGAGATCAAATAATAGAATATACAGCGAATATAATTGTAAATGCTGTACATAATTATGGTAATGGGTTTGTAGGACATATTGGTGGAGATGATTTTATTGCAATAATACCTTGTAAAGATGTAGAAAAACTTTGCCAAGCAATAATATACAATTTTGATAATGGAGTAACAAGGTTTTATAACGAAAAAGACCAAGAAGATGGATATATAGAAGTTGCTAATAGAAAAGGAATAATAGAAAAATTTCCATTAACATCAATATCTATAGCAGTAGTAGTTGTTGACAAAGGAAGATTTGCAAATATACTAGAAATTGGAGATACAGCCGCACAAGTAAAACACGCAGTTAAGGCAGTTATGGGAAGTAGTTACGCAATAGACAGAAGAAGACATAGATTTTAATGTTTAGTAACATTAAGGAATTTTTGGAGGGATAATTGTATGTATGAAAGGAATGCAATAGTACTTGAAAGATATTTTAATCAAATGTTTGGTTACAATATGAAAAATAACATAAAAACAAATTTCAAAGATTATTGTGAGCTTGTTGAGTATTTTGAAAAATATAGAGATATAACAGATGAAGAAGATAATATAATGCAAGAATATGACTTAACAGCAAACAAAATAAGAGAAGTTCAAAAAAGACAAGAAATATTAAGCAAAAAAATGGCAAAGTACCAAACAGAGAGAGAAGATTTATTTCAAAATATAGATGAAAATTCTGAAACAATACAAAAAAAATTCGAAGCTATAAATAACAACATAGAAGTAATTAATGAACAAATAAAAGAAAATGCAAACAATTTTGTTGATGTTATAGCTGAATTTAGTGAAAAAAGTTTAGTAAGAACAAATTGTGGAAGAACAAGAAGAAATATTGAAAGTGAATATAATAAAAAATTAACAAAAGCATTAAATGACTATAAAGAAATTGATGTAGACATAGAAAAAGTAGCAAAACAATTTATAGATACACCAACAGATGACATAGAAGAAGAATTAAAAGAAAAAATAAAGAAAAATGGTGAAAAAGAAAAAATACCATTCAATATGGAAGTAATAACGAAAGCAATTACCTTATGTGTTGATATTCAAAAAAGAGAAACAGAAATATTAGCAAATATATATGATAAAACAAATAAACTATTTTCTGAGATAAAAAGTAATGCTACAAAAGGGGACAAGCACAAAAAAATAATAAAAGATTCAAAAAGTAAATTAGAATTTGTAGGAGCATTAAAAGAATATTTAGTACAATTTCTAGATAATGAGAGATTAACAGCTGTAAATGGTGCAGATGAGCATAACAAATTAATGAAAGAAGCTTGTGAAAATTTAGATGAAGATATTGTACAAATAAATAATTTATATACATTATTACTAAAAGAAATTTCAAAAAAGATAACAAAAAAATCTTATGCAGAATTATATAATATAGATTATTTAAAAGATTTAGAAAAAAAGTCAGAAGAATTTGAAAAGCAAATTAAAAAACTTAATTTACCTGTAACAATTATAAATCCAAACTATTGGAGAATAGAAGGAATGAAAAAAATATATGATGTATTTTATAGAAATGTTACAGAAGAATATGGAAGAGATTTATCAGAATATATGCCAAAAGAAGAAGAGAGTGTCGACGAAGAAGAAATAGATGAAGATTGGGATTTTGATATTATTGATAATAAAAAGGAAACAAAAGAAGAAAAGAAAGCTGTAAAACCCAAAAGAATAAAGCGAAAAATAAAAGGAATATCACAAGAAGAAGAAAAATCAAATTCCGAAATAGACGATGATGAAATTGATATGATTTTAGGCTTTAATGGTGAAAATAATGCTCCAGAGGATTTTGACGATGAAGAAATAGCTCCAGAAGATGATTTTAGGGAAGATGAAGAAGATGATGACGTATATTATGACATTTGGGGTAATGATATAAAAGATGAAGATGAAGACGATGCCGAAGAAGATGATGAGGATGATTTTGACGATGAAGAAGATTTCGATGACAATGAAGAAGAGGAAACAGAAGAAGATGACGATGAAAGCGACGATTGGGATGACCAAGATGATGACGATTCAGATTGGGAAGATGATGAAGAAGATACAGATGATGAGGATTGGGATGACGAAATCGAAGAAGATGATGATGACGATGATTGGGACGACGAATTTGAAGAAGATGATAATGAAGAGGAAGAACAAGAAGAACCAAAAACAAAAAATAAGAAAAATGACGACTGGGGAAACGAATTCATAAAAATAAATGAAAAAGACAAAACGAAGAAGAAAAAGGGTTTTTTTGATAAATTCAAAAAGTAAAATTAACAATATAATAAAAAAATTCTAAAGTATAAATTTTGCTTTAGAATTTTTTTAGAAAAGGGGAAAAATGAAAATAAAAACAAAAGCAATAATAAGTTTGTTAGTAATAATCTTTTTTATTTTAATAACAAACACAAAAGTACAAGCAAAAAGCTATTATATAGATGATATGCAAATAGAAGCTACTGTTCAAAATAATGGTGATTTACAAATAGAACAAACATTAAAATATGCATTTAATGGAGAATATAATGGTATATATATAACAATACCAACAAAATACAAAAATCAAGAGGAAGTTATATCAAAAATTTCAAATGATATATACAATGCAAGTGGTGTATTTGTACAAGATGTGTCTCTTATAGAAGATTCTAATGAATATCATTATAGCAAAGTTGGAAGTGCAATAAATGGAAATGAAGGTGTATATACTACCGAAAATACATATAATTCATATAAAATAAAAGTATATTCACCATCTGTAGATACGAAAAAAACATTTAAAATAAAATATATATTGCAAAATGTATGTGTCGAACATAATGATGTTGGAGAATTATACTATAACTTTATAGGTGGAGATTGGCAGTGCTCAATAAAAAATTTAGATATAGACATATTTTTACCAAATAATCAAGAAGATATAAAAATATGGGGACATGGGCCTGATAATGGATACTCAAAAATAATAGATAATACACACGCATATTTTAATGTAAAAAATGTTCCTACAGGAAAATATGTGGCCACAAGAGTAGTTTTTGATAAATCAAACATATTAAATACAACAAAAAAATCAAACTTAAACGCATATAACTTGATTTATCAAGATGAGCAAAATATTGCCAAAATAAGTGATGCAAAAAAAGGTTATACAAGAAATATATACATATTTGCTTTAGTGTTATTAATATATTGGATAATATTATTAATAATATATGAAAAAGATAAAAAAATTAAACTAGTTCCATATGATGAAGATGAATTATTTAGAAAATATAATCCTATGCTAGCAGGATGCTTACAGGGAAGTAGAGATATTTTAGCAAGAGATATTATAGGAGTTATATTAAATTTAATAGAAAAAGGCAATATGAAATTTAAAATAGATGGCTATTCTTCTGAAACAACGCGTAGATCGTATAAATTATATACTGTTTCAAAAAATCCTGAAAAAGAAAACCAAATGGATGAAATTGAGAAAATGGTATATGATTGGGTTTTTCAAAATGCAGATAAGGTGGAATTATCACAAAGATTGCAAAATATGCCTAAGGAAAAGGATGCAAATGAAAGATTTAAGAAACTAAATAATGCTACACAGGAAAAGCTAAATAGTATTGGAGCAAATCAAAAGAAAGTTCCAGTATTTATAAGAATGTTTAATACATTTTTATTTTTCTTTACAGTATATATATCAGTAAAACATATTTTATATGAAGGAATGGAAATTTATGATACTTGGTCATTAATATCTACAATATTTATAATGCTTATATATATGTTACCAATCACAATGCTTGTAATATATGGAGTTTTAAAAATTATAATAACAGTTAGAAAGAAAGTAAATAAGCTGATAAACAAAATTACAGGACAAAGAGTTGTAACAACAACTGTTGCTATAATTGTGATATTTTTAATAATAATTATATTAACAGCTCTTTTTAGTAGTAACGCAAATAAGTATATAATAGCAGATGAAGTATTGATATGTATATCGCTTATAATTATGCTTACAGATAATTTAATGATGAAAAATAGCATAAGAATGATAGAAGATTTTAGCAAAATAAATTGTTTTAAGGACAAAATAGAAAATTACACTATGATGGAAGATAGAGATATAGAACAAGTTACAATATGGGGAAAATATTTAGCATATGCTGTAAGTTTTGGAATAGCAGATAAGATAAGAAAGAGGATAAAAAATCTATCATTAGATGATGATTTATTAGAACTTTTAAATAATGAGGACATTTTAGAATATATAATGACAGATTATAGCTTTTTCTACTATAATGCAGATTTAGACTCAAGATTTGTAGAAAGCTATGGCAAAACTGTAGGAACAATGATTTCGGAAATTGGTTCAGGCAGTTCACGGAGATCGGAGGCGGATTCTCAGGTGGTGGAGGCTTTTCTGGTGGAGGAGGCTCACGGAGGAGGCCGGAGGTGCTTTCTAGCTCAGATTTGTGCAAATTAAAAGTTTAATAACTATAAAAATTATAGAAAAGTCAAGATAAAATGTGTTATATAGAGAAAAAAACTCGGAAGTAAAATTCCGAGTTTTTTGTATATATTTGTGTAAAAGAATTATCTCTTTGAGAATTGTGGAGCTTTTCTAGCTTTTTTAAGACCATATTTCTTTCTTTCTTTCATACGAGGATCTCTTGTTAAGAATCCATTTGATTTTAAGATTGGTCTATATTCGATATCAGCTTCGTTTAAAGCTCTAGCTATACCGTGACGGATAGCTCCAGCTTGACCTGTGTATCCTCCACCTTTTACAGTAGAAATTACATCATATTTAGCTGTTGTGTTAGTAACTGTTAAAGGTTGTTTAACTATAACTTTTAAAGTTTCTAATCCAAAATATTCATCTAAGTTATATGATTTAACATCTTTATATGATGTATGATTTTTTTCATGATCTTCTCTTAATAATTCATACATTCTAACAGGTGTAGATCCTGTAGCTAATCCTAAAATACTATTTGGTTTTTCCTTTACTTGATTAATAAAAATTTTTGCTGCTTCTTGGCTTGCTTCTTCATAATTTTCAACAATAATAACTTTCATTGCAAACTCCTCCTCGACAACATCTTATCATGTCTAGACAAACAATTCAATAAATACTTCTTTTTTTTCTTAAAAAGTCGTTTCGTACAATGAAAATCTCTTTATTTTTCAACAAAAATAGGTTAGAATTGGGATGTAAATATGGAGGTGTTTAATACTATGATTAAAGGTATTGGGGCTTCTAGTGGTATTGCGATTGCTAAAGCGTACAAACTAGTTATGCCTGATTTAACTGTAACACAAAACACTGTAGAAGATGTTGCAGCTGAAATCAAAAAATTTGAAGATTGTATGGCTGAAACAGCTAAGCAATTAGAAGCTATTAAAGAAGCTGCTTCTAAAAACTTATCTGCTGAAGAAGCAGCTGTATTCGATGCTCATGCATTAGTACTTCAAGATCCAGAATTAAAAACACAAGTTTTAGACAAAATCAATAATGAAAAATTATGCGCTGAAGCTGCTTTAGATGCAGTTGCAAATAGTTTCATTGCAATGTTTGAAATGATGGATGATGATTATTTTAGAGAAAGAGCTGCTGATATTAAAGATGTTTCTCGTCGTTTATTAGCTAACTTACTTGGTAAACCATTACCAAACCCTGCTTTAATTGATGAAGAAGTTGTTATTATCGCTGATGATTTAACTCCTTCTGATACTGCTCAATTAAATAAAAACTTAGTTAGAGGATTCGCTACTAACATTGGTGGTAGAACTTCTCACTCAGCTATCATGGCTCGTTCTTTAGAAATTCCTGCAGTTGTTGCTTGTAAAACAATTACTGAAGAAGTTAAAGATGGAGATTTAATTGTTCTTGATGGTATTGAAGGAACAGTTATGATCAATCCTGATGAAGCAACAGTTAAAGAATACGAAACAAAACGTGCAGAATTCGTTGCTTACAAAGAAGAATTAAAGAAATTAGTAAATGAAAAAACTGTAACTACTGATGGACATCATGTTGAATTAGTTGCTAACATTGGTTCAGCAAAAGATTTAGCAGGTGTTAAAGAAAATGGTGGTGAAGGTGTTGGATTATTCAGAACTGAATTCTTATATATGGAATCTGCTGAATTACCAACTGAAGAACAACAATTTGAAGTTTATAAAGAAGTACTTGAAGGTATGGAAGGTAAACCTGTTGTTGTAAGAACATTAGATATCGGTGGAGATAAAGAAATCGAAGCTATCGATTTACCAAAAGAAATGAATCCATTCTTAGGTGTTCGTGCTATTCGTTTATGTTTCCAAAGAGAAGATATCTTTAGAACTCAATTAAGAGCTTTACTTAGAGCATCAGTTTATGGTGATTTAAGAATCATGTTCCCTATGATTGCTACTTTACAAGAATTCCGTAAAGCTAAAGGAATCTTAATGGAAGAAAAAGAAAAATTAGTTGCTGAAGGTGTTAAAGTAAGTGATACATTACAAGTTGGTATCATGATTGAAATTCCTGCAGCTGCTGTATTAGCTCATAAATTTGCTAAAGAAGTTGATTTCTTCTCAGTAGGAACAAACGACTTAGTACAATATACATTTGCTGCAGATAGAATGTCTTCTGGTGTAAGTTATTTATATCAACCATTCAACCCATCAATCTTAAACTTATTAAAACATGTTATCGATTCAGCACATGCTGAAGGTAAATGGGCTGGTATGTGTGGAGAAATGGCTGGTGAAGCTATTGCAGCTCCATTATTACTTGGTTTAGGATTAGATGAATTCTCTATGTCAGCTACTTCAATCTTAGCTCAAAGAAAATTAATCAAGAGCGTTTCAAAAGCTGATATGGAAGCTTTAGTAGAAAAAGCATTAGATTGTGCGACTTCTGAAGAAGTTGTTGAATTAGTTAAATCTACAGTAAAAATGTAATAATAAAGGCCTCGAAAAGAGGTCTTTTTTTACTAATTTCCAATAATAATTCATACAAAAAGTCAAGATTTTCAGAAAGTTTATAAACATCAAATAATAGCAACTCAAAATTATCTTTATTTTATATGATGTAATAAAGCATATCAGAAAAAAAGCCATACCACAATAGTATGACCTGTCAAGGATCATGTAAAA
>ENA-OPCV01002029-OPCV01002029.1-human-gut-metagenome-genome-assembly--contig:-NODE-2029-length-13547-cov-2.444412_pt1 | contig 13547 bp, 10 predicted proteins | sample MGYA00241257_ERZ501494 | MGnify/ENA primary metagenome ERZ501494 (study PRJEB25962, sample SAMEA2042618) | human gut metagenome | biome: human gut; feature: human-associated habitat; material: faeces...
CCGCCGCCGGTAATATGACTGCATGCTTTAATCCGCACGCCTGCCTCTTTAATCTGACGGAGTGCTTTGACATAAATCTTTGTCGGAGTAAGAAGTGTCTCACCCAACGTCAAATCACTTTCGAGAGATTCATATTTCTGGTTTAATGTTTCTTCCTTCATGGAAAATACACTGCGGACCAGTGAATAACCATTACTGTGAATACCGGAAGAAGCCATACCTACTAAAACATCGCCGGCTTTCAAATCTTTGCCGGTAATCATATCTTTTTTATCTACGATACCAACAGAAAATCCTGCTAAATCATACTCGTCAATCGGATAAAAACCAGGCATCTCAGCTGTCTCTCCACCAATCAGTGCGGAATCTGCCTGACGGCATCCGTCGGCTACACCACTTACAATTCTCGCAATTTTTTCCGGCTCATTTTTACCGCATGCAATATAATCCAAGAAAAACAGCGGTTCACCACCGGCACATGCAATATCATTTACGCACATTGCCACACAGTCAATACCAATCGTATCATGCTTATCCAAAATGAAAGCCAATTTAAGTTTTGTTCCTACACCATCTGTGCCGGAAACCAATGTTGGTTCTTCCATGCCAACAAACTTTTTCATCGAAAATGCACCCGAAAAACCACCGATATCCGTCAATACTTCCGGTCTCATAGTCGATGCAATGTGCTCTTTCATCAGCGATACTGCCTTATAACCTGCCTCAATGTCAACTCCTGCTTTTTTGTAATCCATCTTTGAAATTCCTCCTATATATTGTGCATATCAAAATTCATTGTACCATCTTTTGTACTATCGGTCAACGAATCTTAAATTTCATTTTTTTCGTACCGGAATAATTGCCAACACCTTTTACATAAAGAAGTGCCGTACCTTTTTTCTTGTTTTTCCGATAAGAAAGAATGTAATCTCTTTTTTTCTTTAACTTCTTTCCGCCAAGTTTCACCGTTACTTTCGGCTTAACAGCCTTACCGGTACGTGCATAAACTGCTTTCAAGCCGGTAACACTTGCTTTTTTCACAGAGGCACGGACAATCGTAAAGGAAGCCGTCAATGTACCGGAATAATTGCCTTTTCCAGTGACAACAATGCCGGCAGATCCACGTTTTTTATTGTTTTTATAAAATAATGTATAATCGGTATTGTTCCTCAAAATCTTACCATTCCAAACAACCTGAATCAAAGGTTTCACCTGTTTTCCGGTATAACTGTATTTTGCTTTACATCCAGTAATTACCGCACTTGCCATTGTCTCCGGACGAATGGTAAAGGTTTTCGTAAGTGAATTTGTATAAACACCTTTGCCACAAATCACTACTTTTGCAGTACCAACATTTTTGTTTGATAAGTAGGTTACGGAATAATCCAAATCCTGCACAAGCTTAACTCCATTTAACGAAACAGTAAACGAAGGGGTCAGAGCAGTTCCGCTGTAACGATAGCTTCCAAGGGAAGATACTGTCGCTTTCGCAATGGAGAACTCCAATTTTGAAAGTGACGTCTCCGCTGTTTCCAATGTAGTCAAATTTGCCACATAAGCTTTCTGTGCCTCACTGAGCGCATCATAGGCCTTTCTTGCACTCTCAATGCGGTCTTTTGCCTTTGCATTCACCGTACCAATCTGATTGATCAATGAGGATACACGGAGTGCTGCATTCATATTTTCTGCATCTAACTGCCTCTCAATAGCCTCTAACTGATTCAAATAAGAACTTCCAAAATATCTCTTCTGACGATCCGTCATCTGCTCGTAGTCTGCGCGGAGTTTTTTCACCGTATCCTCATCTAACAGAGAATAACCGCCCTCTCCGCTCCGGAGTGTATCAACCTGAATACGCAGGGCACTTGCCACCTGTACATCGGCATTAATCTCACGAAGAGAATCAATATTATAAATAGCTGCCTGTTTGTCCTCATCCAAAGACGCATATGCATTTAAAAGACTCTCAATCTGCAATTTCTTCGAACACATTAAAGCATCTTCCGTCTCTTCAATCTGTCGAATACTTTTAAGCATTTCCAAACGGTCGGTTGCTTCATCCAGTGTTGACAGATTCGAAATCAAATCCGATATATCACAAATTCCGCTGTAAGAATTAACAAATAAACGATAGGATTTGTATGCCTGCTCATAACGTTTGGTGAAATCTTCAAATTCATCATCCGACGCTGCCGTACCAATATCTGTAATCTGTTTTTTTACTTCCTCACAGTTTGTATTTAACAATACGGCATTGTTCATCTTTTTCACAAGTTCAGGTGCCACCAAATCCTGCTCATCCGCAGTAAGTTCCTGATTGTAGTAGCGGTAAGCACGAAGTGCCGCGGTAAGTTCTGTTTTATTCTTCGGCGTTTCTGAGGTCAATGCAATCATTTCCTCAAAGGTCTCAATGTTGCGGTACTGAGTCAGCACATACTGAATTGCCTCTCCACGGTAATAGTCGTAAACCGAAAGTGAAAAATTGCTGGCCGCACCGGCATCTACTGCATCCTGCAATACATCCAGTTTTTCTTTTACGGTATCGTCAAGAACATCATAGACACCTAAATCATCATACGCCTGCTCAACGTCTGCGATAATATTTGCTTTTTCATATTTCTCGTAATTTTCAAACAAGGAATTTTTCATTGCTTTGATTAAACAGTCTGCATATTTTGTATAACGGCGGAGTTCCGCAAATTTACTTTCATACAATCCATAGGCTGTTTTTGCGGACTGAACATCTTCTAAAAATAAGTTATAATCACCGGCAGAAGCATCTGCCTTTAGCATTTCAATTCGTAAAAATGCGCGATCTGCACTGTCTACCAGTTCCAAAAGTTCGCGAATCTGATTCAGTGCATTCACATCATCCGCATCCACTGCCGCTTTTATGTGAGCAGAAGCATTTGCATAACTCTCACTTGCCGTCTTATAATTTTCTCTTGTTAAAGGCCTTGCTAACATGGCATCTACTGCTGTATGAATCGGTGCTGCCAGTTCCTCTAATGCCGCATTCTGTGCATCGGCATAATCCTGATAGAATTTCTGCACGGACTGATAACGGGTAACGGTCTCTGTTGTTGTCTCATCCTCTCCCGGTACCTCCGATGTCGTCTTTGTGGCAACATACGCATCCAATGTGTCAATCTCAGATGTGCTAAGCCCCGTTTGAAGTAATTTTCCTAATTTATCCACTTCATCTGCCAGTTCTTCCGAAAATGTGTAATCTTCCGGCGCAGGTGCAGCAGTCAATATAGTATCAATACAAAGTTTTGCCTGCTCAAGTGCCGAAACTTCCTCTGCCGAAACCGGCATCACCGGCAGAATACTTATCATCATCAATAGTGCACTCCATAAAGCAATCCATTTTTTCAATCTCATCATCCTCCATATTCCTATGCTTTCTCAACATCTGTTATTGGATGTTACAACAATATATTTTACCTTGTATTTGAAAAAATAGCAATAAGAAATCCTTTTCTTTCTATGAATTTTCTGATACAATAGGCAGGAAAGATAAAATTACAAAGGAGGTACACGAAAATGTCAAAGAAAAGAGGTTCTTTGCTTTCTTATCGCCCGGATATTAAAGTGGTAGATGCTACTCTTCGGGATGGAGGACTTGTGAATGATTTCCGTTTTACGGAAGATTTTGTACGTGATTTATACGCTGCGAATGTTGCAGCTGGCATAGATTATATGGAATTTGGCTATAAAGCATCCAAAGATATTTTTGACCCGAAAGATTTCGGGCCATGGAAATTCTGTGAAGAGGCTGACCTTCGCAACATCGTTGGTGACAACGATACGGATATGAAAATTGCTGTTATGGCAGACGTTGGCCGATGCAATTACAAACGTGACATTATCCCGCGTGAGGAAAGTGTCATTGATCTGGTTCGTATTGCAACATACATCAATACCATTCCGGCAGCTCTTGATATGGTAAGACACTGCAAAAATATGGGCTACGAAACAACGATTAACATTATGGCGATTTCCAACGCAAAGGAATCAGAAATCACAGAAGCACTGCAGCTGATTGGAGAAAGCGAAGTCGACGGTATTTACTTAGTAGACAGTTACGGCTCTCTCTATATGGAGCAGATTGATGACTTATCTGACCAATATTTGGAGGCAGCTGAAAATACTGGTAAATTTACCGGTATACATGCACATAACAACCAGCAGTTAGCCTTTGCCAACACAATCACCGCTCTTACCAGGGGTGTCAGCTACTTAGACGCCACTGTAAACGGCATGGGCCGCGGTGCCGGAAACTGTGCCAGCGAGCAGTTGTTAGGATTTTTGAAAAATCCTAAGTATGATATTATTCCACTTCTTAAGTTTTTGGAAAAGCATATCGTGCCCTTAAAAGAGTCCGGTGTTGTCTGGGGTTATAACATTCCCTATCTTTTAACCGGTCAGATGAACCGTCACCCGCGTTCTGCGATTGCGGCAACAAAGGAAAAACGCACTGACTTTCTTAACTTTTACTTAGAATTAGGCGATAAAGACTGATATCCGATTTCAAAAAGAGGCATATCCTTTGATATGCCCCTTTTTTTGATTTCTTATTTTGCAATGTGTGCCTCGACATTTTTCTTTGTTTGCTGCAAATTTGTTTCTAATCGCTTTAACTCTGTGATGGCTTGTTTTGCATCCTCTTCTGTCGTATCCTCAATCTTTTCATCTACCTTTTTTGACATCGACGTAAGTTTATCTTTCATCTTTGCAAAATCAGCATCTGCCTCAATGTGATTTTTCTGAATCATCGTCTCAATTTCCTTGTATAACGATAACACCTGGCTTTTCTTTGTCTGCACTTCTTTTTTGGTCTCCTCCGTAACAGAATCTGACTGACATCCCGTCACACTTACAACCATAAGTGAAAGACTCAAGAAAAGACTCACTAATTTCCTTTTCATGTCATCCATCCTTTCCTATCACTGCTTTTCCCAGAAAGTACCTTCTCTGGTATCTTTTAACACAATCCCTTTTGCTAGCAATTCCTCGCGGATTGCATCAGCTTTTGCGAAATCTTTTGCTTTTTTTGCTTCTTTTCTCTCTTCTATTTTTTTCTCAACATAAGAAGCCAGTTCATCGTCCACATCTGCCTCTTTTTCTTCCCACGCTTTCTCTAGCTGCAAAGAAAGTACTTCATCCATGCTCTGCACTAACACACGTTTCGAAGCATCCGAAAGTTCTGCCTTTAACATATCATATAAAACAGTAATTGCCGAACTGGTGTTAATATCATGAGAAAGTGCCTCTGCAAATTTCATCTTCCATTCTTCGCACGCAGCCGTATCCACTTCTCCATCTGTTGATAGATTGGCAATTCTCTTTACTAACTTATCATACGCACTTACTACATTATCCAGTGCATCCCACGAAAATTCAAGCGGCTTGCGATAATGTGACTGTAAACAGAAGAAACGGTATGTCATCGGATTATATCCTTTTTCCTCTAAAAGAGAAACTGTCAAAAATTCACCCTTTGACTTACTCATTTTCCCATTCTTCGTATTTAAATGATTGACATGGAACCAGTAATTACACCACTTATGACCGATATAGGCCTCGCTCTGGGCAATCTCATTCGTATGGTGAGGAAAAATGTTATCGACACCACCACAGTGAATATCCATATATTCTCCCAAATGTTTCATACTAATGCAGGAGCACTCAATATGCCATCCCGGATAACCAACGCCCCAAGGGCTGTCCCACTTCAATTCCTGATTATCAAACTTCGATTTGGTAAACCAAAGAACAAAGTCTGTCTTATTTCTCTTATTTGTATCTTCTTCAACATCCTCGCGGACACCAACCTGCAAATCCTCTTCATTCTGAGAAGATAAAACATAATAATTATCCAATTTTGAGGTATCAAAGTACACATTCTCTCCTGCAATATAAGCATATCCTTTTTCCAAGAGCACCTCAATCATGTGAATAAATTCCGGAATACAGTTTGTCGCAGGTTCTACAACATCCGGACGTTTGATGCTCAACTTTTCGCAGTCAGCCATGAATGCATCCGTGTAAAAGCGGGCGATATCCATAACTGTCTTATGCTCTCTTTTCGCTCCCTTTAGCATTTTATCTTCCCCGGTATCACCGTCACTTGTCAAATGTCCGACATCCGTAATATTCATGACGCGTTTTACATCGTAGCCAACATAACGCAGGTATTTTTCAAGTACATCTTCCATAATGTAACTGCGAAGATTTCCAATGTGTGCAAAATGGTACACCGTCGGTCCACAGGTATACATCGCAACTTTTCCTTCTTCGTTTGGCACAAACTCATCCACTGACTTTGTCAAAGTATTATATAAATACGTTTTGATATCCATCATTGCTCTTTGTCTCTCTTTCTAACTTTTTTGCTTTTCTTCCATTATAAAAAGCACCTGAACATTTTTCAAGTGCTTTTTATGAATCTTATCATTTTGCCAGTTTTTCAATGCCTTTAAACTTTTTAATGATATCGTCTACCGACAATTTATCGACAAGGAAATAATCCATGCCGTTTTTCTCTACCCGGTAAAAGTTAATTCCGTCATAAGGCAGGTAACGAACAGTTACATCACGGTTATTCTCGTGGTACACAATTGTGAGGACCGGCTTACTGCTCTTTGGTTTTACTTTATTATCCGCTTTTCCGGAATACTCAAGCAGATAAGCAAGTGAATACGGCGATAAGAAGTCTCTCTCGTCATCATCTGAAATCTTCTTGCCATTTAATGTCCAGATATTCTTCACACTGCTATCCGTTGCATTATTAACTGCAGTTCCGCTTTCGGTTGCCGCAGCAGTCGGTGTTGCAGTTGTCTTTGAAGTATCCTTTTTCACGGTTTTACGTGTTACAGAAAGTGTTGTATTGCCGTATGTGACATCATATCCTTTTATGCTTGTCGCAAGTACAGAATACACACAGTGGTCCATATTGGTATAGGCATCAAGTTTTGTAATCTTTTCAATCGTGTCCGAACTCATCGTATACACATTCCGGCTTCCTTTTTCACAGACGTAATACGAATCTTTTGTCTTTTTCCCAATCAAAAGATTTAACGACTTATACATTCTTTTGTTCTCCGGAATGATATAGGAAGCATCCGAAGAAGATGAGGACGAAGACGAATCGGACACCATAGCATTTGGTGTTGCCGTAGCTGTCGGTGTATAACCATCCTTTGGCTGGTAGAAATCTACCGTAATCGCAAAAGTTGGCGAATCCAGTCCGTATTTCTTAAGGTTCTTGCAGTCATACTCCACCATTTTCTCATATTTCAGAACCGTAAAGTAACCAAGCACTGAACTCCAACTGACTGGTTGCCAGTGGTTTCGCATACGGTGCCGTAATATTCCAGTTAGAGTAAAAATCAACTTTTTCTGCATCCGTCACCTTTTTTGCTGCAAAATCATTGCCTTTTTTATTCTTTACAGAAAATGCAGTCAAATAATCATCATCAATTTCAGGTAGTGTATCCATCTTGATGAAACTAATCTCATCTACGTTAAATGCCGTAATCATTGCGGTATTCAAGCAGTAAATTTCATCATGTCCTGAACATTTTGCGTAGTAGCCCATATCTGATTTTGGCACCTCACTTCCAATCTGATACTGATAGGAAGCGCCGTCTTTTGTCTCAATCGCAATTGTAAATGCCGGTGTTTTCAAACCGTAGTCGGAAAGATTTCCGGATTTAGCTGAAAACTTCTGTGTTGCTTTCACCGGATTAACATTTTTTACCATAGAAGATATCGTATCATCCGATACCGGAGCACTTTCTTTTCCGTCAATCTTCCATGTCCCCTTTTTCTTCTGGGAAAGTTTCCACGCCTGTTTACCTTTCTTTGTCAAGGTAATCGAAGAAATGTTATCAGACGTAATGGTATCCAATGTAATTTTTGCATTGTCCGAACCGGAATCCGTTGAGTTCGATTCACTTGTCGAACTGCTGTCTGCATCTTTGTCTGATGATTTACCGCGTGGAATCACAAAATAAAGGACCAAACAAATAATCAGTACCACCACAAGGGCAATCATCGTAATGGCATTCTTTTTCTTACTTGACATTATTTTTTCCTCCTTCGGTTCCAAATCAGGAATCCGCAAAGCAGCAGGGCAAGTGGAAGAACTACAACAAGCAAAGCTGTCCAGAAGGTAATATCACCGGAGTTTAACTGTACTGTCTCTTCTAAGAGGGAGCGATCCGGAATATTTAATACTTTAATCTCATCTCCGCCATCACCGACAAGCCACTTCAGGGCGTTTACTAAAATTGCACGGTTATTGTACTGCTCTGCCATCTGGGTACCGATAATACTTGTTGTTGAGCCATAACTGCTGTTTGGCACATCCATAAAGGCAACGGAACCAATCGCAAAAATCTTCGTTGCATGGCCTTCACCCTTTGTATTTTCCGCATATTTATCTTCTGCGGTCATCGCTACACTAAAAGGTCCTGCCTGGTCACTGTCTTTTTTCTCCAAATCCTGTGTATCTTCTTTATCACTGATTTTGCGTGCATAGGATTTATCCGATGTCGTCAAAACCGATTGAACAGTCAATGTGCTTCGCACTTTCTTATCTGCTGTCATTCCTTTACTGTACCAGGAAAGAACGTCTTTTGTGCTCAAATCCGATGTCAAATCACTGTCTTTACTTACCTGCGGTGTCAAAAGCATATAGGCACTGCTTCCATAAGAAGCAAAGTAATTATCCGGATCAAGTACATAACCGGACTGGACATTAATGCCGTAATCTTTTAACAGCTTATTGTAGTACGGTGTATCCACTGTATAATTCAGCAAAAAGATTGCCTTTCCGCCATTTTTCAAGTAAGTACTCAGATACTTATACTCGTTTTCTGTAATATCGGCAGCAGGACTGTACAAAATAAGCAAGCTGCAGTCATCCGGCACTTTTGTATTTTTCGTCAAATCAAAGTCTTCCTTCTCCAATCCGTTTTTCGAGAGAAGTTCTGTAAAGTCATCATTTAAGGACTGCATGCTGTGACCGCCGCCCACGTAAACTTTCTTTGTATTTTTTAATGTTACTTTCTGAATTGCCGACGTAACTGCCGACTCTAACTTCAAGGATTTTGGAACCTGCTCCATAGAACCGGAAGAAGTGTCATACGTCATTTCAATCATATCACTCTGAAATGACAAATACTGTGATTTTCCGTTTTTGTTATTCACCACAATCATGTCATTATCCTGCACACTCTCGCTTGTGTATTTTTTCGCAAAGTTCGGATAAAGAACCGGATTTTTCTTCTCAACCTTCACCGTTCCCAAACCATCGTAAAGTTTAATGATATTCTCGACATTAATTGTCTTTGTATAAGAACTCGTCTGTGCCTCATGTCCATCTTCCACCAAATAATAAATGGTAATGTCATCCTTTAATCCTTTGACATACGAAATCGTATCGGATGACAGGGAATACAAATAATCCGAGTTCATATCTTTTGACCAGTTCATTCTGGCAATTACAACATTAACAAGCACTACTACGGCAAGCACAATTACCATCGTAATTGTCTGAAAACTTCCCATCTTAAATTTACGGCTTGCAAATTTTTTCTTTTCATTTTTATTCCTGCTCATGATATCCTCCTTTTCCACGCATCCTAATTATAGCGTTGTTTCTTAATTCTCTGAATCGTAAAGAATACAAACAGAAAACTAACACTCACATAATATAACATCGCGCTCACATCCAAAATACCATATGTAAAGTTTGTGTACCGGTCCGTAAATGAAATCGCACTTAACACGTTGTACAGCAAACCATCAAAATGGGATGAGAAAAAGAAATACAAAACAAACAAGACAATTTCAGCCACAAGTCCAACAAGCGCCGAAACCCATTTGTTATGAATCCAAAAATTCAAGGCAAATGCCAGCAAAACAATTAAGGCTGCGAAGAAACATACCATAAAAATTTTGCTGGATGGAAGCATATTTGCAAGACTTGTCATCAGCATCGTGAAAATATTGATAACACCAATAGCAACGGCTGCAATCACCTGACTCTCCGTCAAAGAAGAAACAAACACGCCAATGGCAATGTAAGCACATCCCATCAAAAAGAAGCCAAGCGTGCTGCCATAAGCAACCGCATAATTTACCGTGTAAGAAGTACTTCCCTCTTCTGCTACGCTGCGCACTAAATTCTGTAAAATAATCGGATAAAGTGACACAATCAAAAGACCAATTGCAAATAATGTAACTAACGCTAAATATTTTCCAAGTACGACTTTATTAATCGAAATTGGTGACGTATATAACAACTGGTCCGTTTTCTGATGTTTCTCGTCCGCCATACTTTTCATCGTAAGTACCGGAATCAGGAGCAGAATAAAGAAAATCTCAATGGCTCCATAAACGGTAGAAAAGTTCAGCGAACCACCGGACAAATTATACAGGAAGAAAAACAATCCGGTCAGCACCAAGAAAAACGCCAGAAACACCCACGCAATGGCAGATGTAAAATAGGACTTTAATTCCTTTTTATAAATCGCTCTCATCTTATTTTCCCTCCTTTTTTCTTCTGCGGCTGTTTCGCTCCGCCATCTGACGGCTGCCATTTCCGGTCAGGCGAATGAAGGTTTCCTCAAGAGAAGGCTCCTTCGTATGCATTTCCAAAATAGCACATTTATTCTCAGCTAGCGCATAAAAGACCGTCTCACGGATATCTGAATCCGCCTCGGAAATAACTATGGCTTTACAGATTTCATCGTCTTCAGAATCGGTCACTTTATATTCTGTAATATGTTCAATGCCCGATAAAATGCTGCGGACTAATTCTTTATTTCCCTTAATCTCCATCGTCAGTTCATGCGTCTGCTCAATGTGCGCGGAAATGTTTTCCGGTTTATCTTTGACAATCATCTTACCTTCATTGATAATGATAATTTCATTACATACCGCACTGACTTCCTGCATGATATGGGAACTTAACAAAATCGTATGCTTCTCGCTCAAGTCACGAATCAAATCGCGGATTTCCAAAATCTGTTTTGGGTCAAGTCCAACCGTCGGTTCATCAAAAATAAGGATTTCCGGGTCGCCAACCATCGCGCCGGCAATTCCCACACGCTGTTTGTAACCTTTGGATAAGTTTTTAATCAGACGCTCCGATACATCCGTAATTTTCGCACGACGCATGACTTTAGAAATCATAGCATCCTTCTTATCTCTTTTTACTTTCTTTATATCACAGACAAAACTTAAGTACTCTCTAACAAGCATATCCGGATAAAGCGGCGGCATCTCCGGAAGATATCCGATTTTTTTCTTCGCTTTCTCCGGCTCATCAAATATGTCTACACCATCTATCTCAATCGTGCCCTCTGTCGCAGAGATGTAACCGGTAATCATGTTCATTGTTGTTGATTTTCCGGCACCATTTGGTCCTAAGAAGCCAACAATCTGTCCTTTTTCAACGGTAAAAGTCAGGTCATCCACTACATTTCGATTACCATAACGCTTTACCAGATGTTCTACTTTAATCAACGTTTGAACCTCCTTTATGTTCATTCACCATAAGGGCTCACTTTATCAAACCCATACCCACATACTATACAATGTAAATGTTACGAAATTATGAACAATTGACACTTCCATAAAAAAGGAGTAGAATACACGAGAGTGAAAAGATGCAAAGGAGAATGAGAAAATGAGTTTCCATTATAGAAAAGAAGTGATCTCTCCGGAAGTGCTTCAGGAATTGTACTCCCTGACACCGGAGCAGAAAGCACAAAAAGAAATTCGCGATGCACAAATCCGCGCAATTATTACAGGTGAATCGGACAAATTTTTGTTGATTATCGGGCCATGTTCTGCTGACCATGAAGATTCTGTCTGTGAATATATTACCCGCCTTGCAAAAATGCAGGAAAAAGTAGAAGAAAAAATTCTGATTGTTCCACGAATTTATACAAACAAACCAAGAACTACCGGCGAGGGTTACAAAGGAATCGTTCACCAGCCTGATCCGGAAAAAGCACCTGACTTTATGGAGGGCTTGATTGCCATGAGAAAGATGCACCTTCGTGCGATTTCCGAAACCGGCCTTTTCTCTGCGGATGAAATGCTCTATCCGGAAAATCGCAGCTACCTGGATGATGTTCTTTCTTATGAAGCAATCGGTGCACGTTCCGTAGAAAACCAGGAGCACCGTCTGACTGTTTCCGGCATCGACATTCCGGCCGGCATGAAAAACCCGACCAGTGGTGACCTTGCAGTTATGCTGAACTCCGTTTACGCTGCACAGCATCCACATCATTTTTCCTTTGCAGGCCACGAAGTGGAAACAACCGGAAATCCATGGGCACACGTCATTTTAAGAGGTGCAGTCAGCAAACATGGCAATTCCACACAGAATTACCACTACGAGGACATCATGCGCCTGATCGAAAAATATGACAAAATGGATGTGGTCAATCCTGCCGCTATCATTGATACCAACCATTCCAATTCCGGAAAAAAATATAATGAACAGGTTCGTATCGCCAAAGAAGTTATGAACAACCGTCAGTATTCTTCTGACATTAAAAAAATGGTAAAAGGTCTGATGATCGAAAGCTATATAGAGGACGGATGCCAGAAAGTCAACGAGCATGTCTATGGAAAATCCATTACCGACCCATGTATCGGCTGGGCAACCACGGAACGTCTGATCTATGACCTTGCAGAAATGAACCAGATATAGGACATCCAATATTCGAGCGGATCAAAAGAGGCGGGTTCCCAACTATGAGAAACCCGCCTCTTTTACTATTCTAACCACGCGGATGCGTTTTCGCATATACTTCACGGATCCGGTTCTGATTGACCTGTGCATAAATCTGCGTAGTGGAAATATCCGAATGGCCTAACATCTCCTGTACAGATTTTAAATCTGCTCCATTGCTGACTAAATGTGCCGCAAAGGAATGACGCAGTGTATGTGGTGTGATCTCCGAAGTGATCCCTGCTTTTTTTCCACAGCATTTGATAATCTTCCAAAATCCCTGTCGGCTCATTTCCCCACCGGAACAATTGGTAAATAAAAGGTCACAGGATTCATCCTTAATCAGTTTCGGTCTTCCTAAGTCTAAATAATTCTCAATTGCCTCTCTTGCGATTCCTCCAAATGGAATGATCCGCTCCCTGTGTGCATCCCGACAGGTCAGATACTCCATTGAAATATTAATATCACTCAGTTTTAATGCGATCAGCTCTGAAACACGGATGCCGGTTGCATAGAGAAGCTCTAACATCGCCTTATCCCGAAGCTCCTTTGGAGAACTTCCGGAAAGCTGCTCTAATAATTTCACGGTCTCTTCCGTTGTCAGGATCGCAGGCATTTTTTTCTCAATCTTTGGTGCCTTTAACCCTTCTGCCGGATTTTGATTTACATAATTCTTTTTTTGTAAGTAACCAAAAAAAGCCTTCATCGATGCGATACTTCTTGAAATGGTGGACGGCTTTCTGCCCTCCTTCTCAAGATATAAGATATAAGCGTTTAAATTGGTTGA
>ENA-OPCV01002033-OPCV01002033.1-human-gut-metagenome-genome-assembly--contig:-NODE-2033-length-13533-cov-2.901692_pt1 | contig 13533 bp, 10 predicted proteins | sample MGYA00241257_ERZ501494 | MGnify/ENA primary metagenome ERZ501494 (study PRJEB25962, sample SAMEA2042618) | human gut metagenome | biome: human gut; feature: human-associated habitat; material: faeces...
GCGTTGAGACCTGCCATACCCACTGGCCCGCCTGCAAGGAGCATCCCCTTCTCCTGCCTGCCGCGCCTGCCGTGCTGGTGCTGCGTTACCGCAGGCAGAGAAAGGCGGGAAAACGCCCGCCGTTTCGTCCCTTTGCCGCGTACCGCAGCGCCGGAGAGCGACAGAAGCTTTACCACGCCCTTCACCCCTTTGAACCGGAGGACGCGGGATAGAACGAAATAGAGGGAGGCTGCGCTTCACAAGCGCAGCCTCCCTTTTTGGCATGGAATTACCCTTCGTTGAGCAAAAAGTCCAGCGCCTTTACGATTTTGATACCGTCCACGTCGCTGATGAGGTCGCAGTCCATGGCAATCACGATCTTCTCGTAATTGTCCTGCACCGCTTGCAGCGGCGCAAGCTCCCGTGCGCGGGTTTCGGGGGCGTTCATGTTGTCGGTGACTTGGATATATCTTTTCTCGTTCATCTTCGTTGCGATGAAGTCGATCTCCTTTTCACCGACCTTGCCGATGGCCACCTCATAACCGCGCCGCAGCAGTTCAAAATAGACGATGTTTTCCAGAATGTGTCCCACATCGCCGCCCCGGTTTCCTAACAGATAGGTGCGGAGACCGGGATCAACGATATAGTATTTGCCCAGCGTCCGCAAGTAGTCCTTTCCCTTGATGTCAAACCGCTTGACCTCATAAAAGATATAGGACTCCAACAGTGCATCAATGTAGGCAGAGATGGTCTGCACCGCAGGCTTGGTCTTTCTGCCATCATCCAACAGGCCCTCGCTGACAAGGGTGCGCCCGATGGACGCCGCCGAGGTGTTGTTGCCGATGTTGTCAGCCAGAAACAGAATGATCTTGCGAAGTAGCAGCGCGTCGGTAACGGCCCGCTGTTCTTTCCGTTTGCCGCGTTCCAGAATATCCCGCACAACAACAGCGGAATAAATGCCGTCCAGCAGCATATTGGCGCGCTCCTGATCCAGCTCCGCCTCGGCCAGCGCCGGCATACCGCCAAACTGTGCGTAGGCTTCAAACAGGTCTCGCAGCTCATACGCTTCGCCGTCTTTTCCCTTGGCGCGCTGTTTCATAGTGCCGTTGGGGGCTTTGTACTCCTCCAGCAGATAGCCGTGGAAGTCCAAAAACTCACGGAAGGACAGCGGCAGCATCTTGATCTCCACATAGCGTCCGGACAGATACGTGGACAGTTCGGAGGACAGCAGGTAGGCGTTGGAGCCGGTCACATAAATGTCGCAATCCAGATCCACGCGGAAGGAATTCACGGCATCCTGCCAGTCCCGAACCTTCTGCACCTCGTCCAAAAAGAGGTAGAGTCGCTTACCCTTGGGGGCTCGCTCCATCACATACTGATAAAGCCGCTTGCTGTCCATATCGGCAAACTGCATGGACTCAAAGTTCATCGAGAGTATCTGTTCCTCTATGACGCCCTGTTCCCGCAGATGTGCCATCATCAATTTCAGCAGGCTGGATTTGCCGCAGCGCCGGATTCCGGTCACGACCTTGATGACCTCCATATCCTGAACGGAAATGAGCTTATCAAGGTACTGCGATCTGTTTTTTAACTCCATGATCCTGTCACCACCTTGAAACCATGATAGCACATCTACGGCATTAAGTAAAGTTTTTAGCATTGATGTGAATAACTTTTTTCTTGTCGAAGTTATTCACATCAGTGCTACTTTTGTCGAGCCTGCGCCACGCGGCGGCGCCGCCTCACGCGCTGCGCCCGAGGCGCAGCAGATTGGTTCGGGCGACGAGCTTGGACTTGCGCGGGTATGGGATGCACTGCATCGCGGTGTTCACTGCCTCGCGGTTTCCCACGAGGATCACCTCCCTCCCCGCCCGCGAGATCGCGGTGTAGAGCAGATTGCGATACAGCATTTTTGCAGTCGCCGTGCTCACCGGCATGAGGATGGCGTCATACTGGCTGCCCTGACTTTTATGCACCGTCAGCGCATAGGCGAGCGCAAGGCGCGGTGGGGGCGCGTCGTCATTGGCAGCGCCGTATTTCTCCACACAGTCGATCTGCCAGGTCTTCAACGTGCCTCTGACCGCAAGCGTGGCGATACGGTGGGGCTTCTCTCCGCGAATATACAGCACGCCGACATCGCCGTTGCAGATGTTGTAATAGGAGTTATTCTGCGTAACGATGACACGGTCACCGTCACGGAATGCTCCCCATGTCTGCTTTTCCGCTGTCAGCGGGTTGACTTCATTTTGCAGGCGCGTGTTGAGCGCCTGTACGGAAAAGTCGGTTTTGGTCTTCACCGGAGAGAGGACCTGAATGCTCTCGCCCGCCCGGTAGCGCCGCGCAGCCTCCTCGCACAAAAGATCGGGAATGATCTTACTATCCGCGGAAAGCAGACGAAAGCTGTCATCCCATTGCAGTTCCCGCTCATCGCTCAGCTTTGGGAAGGCTGCGACGTTCTGCCGCAGCGCCGCGGCAGCCGCGCTTTGACGGTACTGTTGCTCCAGACGGAGCGAGGGAACGCCGAGCGTCAGAAGGTCGGAAAGGACGTTCCCTGCCCCCACGGACATCAGCTGGTTCGGATCGCCGAGCAGGACGACGCGGCAATTCCTGCGAACACGGTTCAGGATACCGGCGAGCATCTCCAGCGACACCATCGACGCCTCGTCGACAACGACCAGCCCGGTGCGGATCCAGCAAACGGCGTCCAGAAAGTTTGCATCCGGGATCTTCCCCAGTGCGCCGTGGACCGTGCGCGCCTCGATCCCGGTGCGCTCGGTGAGGTTGCGCGCAGCCTTGCCGGTCGGGGCGGCGAGCACATATGCCTCGGAACTGTCAACGCTTCCTCTGAAACAGTGTACAATGGCTTCAATGAGCGTGGTCTTGCCGCTGCCGGCGCCGCCGAGGATGACGGCGAGGCGGCTGTTCAGCGCCAGACCGATTGCCTTGCGCTGCTGCTCGCTGAGAAGTATGTCCCCGGCGCGGAGCTCCTTCGGGATCTCCATGGCCGGCAGAGCCGAATCCGTTAAAATGTCGGCGAGCTGCCTCGCCGCAGTCACCTCATAGTCCCATGTCCGCTGAGCATACAGATGACACCCCTCCTGATGGAGGAAGGCGGCTTGCAGCAGGAGAGATTTATCCATGTAGAATTGCTGTTTGGTGAGGTCAGGTCTCACCGTCTTGCTGACGCGGAACAGGCTCTCATCCGTGCAGTAGGCATCCCCATTCTTGCCGATGGTATCCATGGCAGTGAGGATGTACTTTCCGTTTTCCTTGATCTCCCACTTTTCCTCGTCTGTAAAGGCCTTCGCCGTGGCGGGCTTCTTATCCATATGGTTTCCTTTCCGGCGGTTCAGGGATCCGCCTTGGCGTTGAGCGCCTCGACCGCTTTGGCGAGCGCAGGCGCAGACTGATGCAGATAGCCCTCGGTCGTTTTGATGTCAGCGTGCCCCGTGAGCGCTGCAATGGTCTCCATGGGAACGCCGCCTGCCTGCAGCATCGTCACATATGTCTTGGAACGACTTGCCGGGCAATGACCGAAACAGCGGAAAGGGCCGCAATATGGCGGCTCTCCCCTCTTTATACCGGTTTCCGGTCGGACCCTTCCGTCACATAGGGGCAATAAGGGCAGGCAGCGGGAAATTGCAAAAAATGGTCAAAAGGATTCCTTCGTTTTTTACACAGTACAGATGCCGAAACAGTACCTTTTCATGAAAAGCGCAGTTACTTAGGACGCAACTTTTGACGGAAGGTACACATGGGGAGTTTGCGGAAAATGACGGAGTGTGCCGTTGCGCCGGAATCAGAAAAGGGGGGAAAGTACGGATGACGAAAATCCAACTTTTCATGAGAAGTGTAGTTACTTAGAATGCAACTTTTGGCGGAATGTACACATTGTGAAATTGTAGAAAATGAGCGATTTCGGATCGCGGGAAATCCATGCGCATCAAGAGTTTTCCGGAAACGGGGCGAAGCGAACCTTGCTCCGTACCGACGCGGAATGTTTGTTCCATACTCGTTCCGCTTTTGTTCCGCATTTTGCGCGCGGGATGCTGTGAAGCAGAACGCATGAAGTCCCGTGACCCTTGCGGACACAGGACTTCTTCGGGAGGTGTGCTGAGGTTCGAAAATAGTGCCTCTTGAATCCTATTCTTGTAATTCCATCCCAAGGGAGATGAGGGAAAGATATTCGTTGAAATGTTGATAGGTTAATTGCGAAACATTTCAGTGAGCGGCGCACGACGTCTCCCCCACGTTGCGAATCATCCGCGTGATCGTGTGCCAATAGAGGGTGAAATCCTCCCTTTGCAGGGCTTCACTTGAATCGTTGAGCCTTAGCTGAAATCATTTGTCGAATTTTGTATTTTATAAGTTATAACTGATAAAACTATAATTTCACCGTTGATTTTCATTTGTAAGTGTGATATTCTATGACCAAATACGGAAGGAGGGCGAGGTTTTATGATCAAACGCGAACTGTATATGAGCCGTATCCGCCCATTCATCGGAACGGAGTTGATCAAGGTCATGACCGGTATTCGCCGCTGCGGAAAGTCGGTCATGTTGGAGCTGATCCAGCAGGAACTCACGGAGTCCGGTGTCAGCTCGGCGCAGTTTATCGCCATCAACTTTGAGGATATGAGCTATTCTCACCTGCAAACCGCGCAGGTGCTGCACGACGAGATCACCAAACGCGCCAAGGAGATCGGCGGCAAGGTCTACCTCTTTTTCGATGAGATTCAGGAGGTCAAGGACTGGGAGAAGTGCATCAACTCTCTCCGTGTTTCGCTGGATTGCGACATCTACATCACCGGCTCCAATGCAAAGCTGCTGTCCGGTGAGCTTGCGACCTATTTGGGCGGACGGTATGTGGAGTTTGTGATCTATCCGTTCTCATTCGGAGAGTTCATGGAGCTTTACCGTTCGATTGCTCCCGATGCGCCCATTCAGCAGTGTTTCCAGAAGTATCTGCTTGCCGGAGGGATGCCCTACCTTGCAAACCTCCGCTATGCAGATGCGCCGTCCAAGCAATATCTTCATGATCTATTCAACTCTGTCCAGCTCAAGGATATCGTGAAGCGGAATAAAATCCGGGATGTTGACCTGCTGGAACGGATCATTGCCTATGTGATCGCCAATGTGGGAACGACCTTCTCGGCGACCTCTCTTGCAAAGTTCCTGAAAAACGAGCAGCGCACCGTCGCCCCGGAAACGATTCTGAACTATATCAAATACTGCTGCGAGGCGTACCTTTTCTATCAGGTGAAGCGGGAGGACTTGCAGGGCAAACAGATCCTTGCCTCCAATGAGAAGTACTATATTGCCGATCACGGCATCCGCGAGGCGGTCTTTGGCGGCAATATGCGGGACATCAACCTCATTTTGGAAAACATCGTCTATCTGGAGTTGCTGCGCCGGGGCTATGAAGTAACTGTTGGCAGGACAGGCGACAAGGAAATTGATTTTGTATGCGACAAGCGCGGCGAAAAGCTGTACGTTCAGGTGTGCTATCTGCTCGCCTCCGACGAAACGGTCAACCGCGAGTTCGGCGCGTATGACGCTATCCGCGACAACTTCCCGAAGTACGTTGTTTCTCTCGATGAGTTCGACATGAGCCGAAACGGGATCAAGCACCGAAATATCCGCGATTTCCTCTTGGCCGAGGAATGGAACTGAAGAAGAAACCCGGGGCCCAAGTGAACTGCACCCCATTTGTTAGACAGTATGATATTGTCCTCATTGCGCAAAACCTTGAACACGGTCATGAAAAGGATCTTGATATCCAGCGCAAGTGAAATATGCTGCGTGTACCAGACGTTCATTTTGATGCGTTCGTGCCACTCCACGCCCTTGCGGCCATGTACCTGCGCCCAGCCGGTGATGCCGGGGCGAACGTCAAACATATGGAACTGTTCTTCTGTATACTGCTCCACCGGCCAAGGGTGATAGGTCAGCGGCGGGCGCGGCCCGACAATGGCCATATCGCCGACAATAATATTGATGAGCTGCGGAAGCTCATCAATGCTGGTTGCCCGAATCAACTTTCCCACCTTTGTCACGCGCGGGTCACCCTTCCCGCTGTAAACTCCGCTGCCGGTGTGCTCCGCACCGTCCGCCATAGAGCGGAACTTATAGATGGTGAAGACCTTTCCATGCAGCCCCAGCCGCTGCTGCTTGAACAGCACCGGCCCCGGAGAGGACAGCCTGACCGCAAGCGCCGTGAGAAGCAGTATGGGTGAGAGCACGACCAAGGCGATCATCGATAAAGCAACATCGATCGCGCGTTTTCCGAAATTACGATACATATATCCGTCCGCTCCTATCCGCCCCGCCGCATGGCAGGGGGATCTTCATTTCTCCCACAGTTAATCTTTTCCCGCGCGGTGATTGGCGGGACATAAAATATTCATACATGCAATTATATCGCAAATGCGCGGGATAAGGAGTGCCATTCGACCAAAATCTCCCCCCTTCTTCTGCGCGAAAGCCGCCAAGCTCTGCCCGCGTCGGCGCGAAACGCGGGACTTCTTACGACAAAACTCTGCAAAAGTTAAGAAAAAATACAGAAATACGCTAAAATGTTGCAAAAAAATCCAAGCTGGCTATAATGAAATAAGCTTTATTGACCGCGCGGATGTGCGCGGCAGAAAAAACCGTGCACGTTTCAGGCGCGGACGATCAAGGGGATGATGGGCGCGAACCGTTGGAACAGGCAACGAACGCTCCCCGCGGCGGGGAAGGAGAGAAAGAAAACAGGAATAGGAGGAACAGTCATGGACAAAAACAGGCAGAGCGGCTTTACGCTGGTCGAGCTTGTCGTGGTCATCGCGATCATGGGCATTTTGGCCGGCGTCGGCTCGGCGGCGTACTCGGGCTATGTGAAAAAGGCGAACGAGGCGGCGGACTTACAGCTTCTCGGCGCGGTGAACACGGCGTTTGCATCCGCGTCCTACGATGCGGGGCAGTACGACGGCAGACCCTCCGGCGGCGCGGCGTCTCTGGACGCGGACGGCAAGGTGAAGAAGGTCATCTCCTCGGTCGACCGCGACGGTGAATTCTTTCAGAAGTATTTTTCCGGCAATCGGGACAGCCGGTTCAAGCTGTATACGAACCTCGCATACGACAGGGCGACGGGCACCTTCCACGGCGCGGTGCTCACCGCGGCGATCGACAAGGACGGCAATACGGTCCTGCACTATAGCATCAACGGGCAGGACTATGAATTTACGGCTACGCGGGAGCAGCTCGACGCATTTCGCGCCTCGACCTTCGGCGGCAAGAGCATGACCATGAACGACCTTACCGGCAATGTGGGCGGAATGATCAACGCGCTGAATTCTGCCCTTGGTGGGGGCACTTTCCTTGCGAGCGTTCTTAAAAATGCCGGTATGAATCTCGAAACCCTGGGGATAAAACCGGATGAAAAGGAGACCTACAGCGAGCTTGATAAGCAGCGTCTGGCAAACGCGGCGCTGCTGCTGACTGCGAGCAAAACAAACAAAGCTACCGCAGAAAAAATACTTAAGATGTTTATTCCGGATGATGAGGGGGAAGTGAAACCACTGAACGAACGAGCAAGCGAACTTCTTAGCCTTAATATGGGCGAAACAATGAGCAATGTGGGAGCGATCTACGGCATCATGACCGCCTTTGCCTATTCCGAGCAAGCGGAGGGCTGGGCAAAGACCGTAGATGGCAAAGAATACAATGCACAAGAGTATTATGAATATGTCAATCAGCAGATCGCCGCTGCCGCCAATAGCGGAAAAGAAGGCGGAGCTAAACTAAATGATATCCTTGCCGCGCTTGGGCAGTTTGGGGCGTTTGCTCAGGACAAGGACGGTACCATGACAGACCGGTTTATGGCTTACGTCGGCGACCCAGCTAATCCAAACGCGCAGATCAACAAGGATCTGGACGGCTATATCAACGCGATGCAGGCGCTCAGTAAGAATCAGGACGGTCTGGTCGCCGCCGGCATCCTCGAAGACGGCGCGGACGGTGGAAACATTTCCCCGATCTTAGACAAGCTGTTCGCCCAATAGAAATAAACCGTCCCCCACATCGGACAGGCGCATGGTAAAAATGACCCCCGTAAGCGATTCAAATGAATCGCTTACGGGGGATTTTTTGCGCTGATGCGGGAAGAGCGCCGCGCGGAACGCTTAGCCCTCCTCTATGTAGCCGTTTGGATTTTGCACCTGCCAGTTCCAGGAGTCTCTGGCACAGTCCTTATAGTCATATTCCGCCGTCCAACCGAGGATGTTCTTTGCCTTTTCGACGGCGGCAAAGCTCAAGGGCACGTCGCCCGGCCGCGGGCCGACGATGCGGTAAGGCACCTTCCTGCCCGATGCCTCTTCAAACGCGGACACCAGCTGCAGCACGGTCGTTCCCTTGCCTGTCCCCAGATTGAAAACGTCATATTTGCTGTCCGTTTTTTCAAGATAGTTCAGCGCCGCAATGTGCCCCTTCGCCAGATCGACCACATGGATGTAATCACGAACGCCCGTGCCGTCCACGGTATCGTACTGATCGCCGTAAACGCTCAGATACGGGAACTGCCCAAGCAGGGTGCGGGTGATGTAGGGGGCAAGGTTGTTGGGGGCCTTCTGCCCGCAGTCCTCGCCGATGAGCCCGGAGGGATGCGCGCCGACGGGGTTGAAGTAACGCAGCGAGGCAAAGCGGAACTTGTCGCGCTGCCGCGCGAAATCATGCAGGAGCAGCTCGTTGAGGTACTTGCTGAACCCATACGGGCAGCAGACCTTGCCGACAATGTCGCTCTCGCGGTTCGGCATGGTCTCGGGCGTACCGTACACCGTGGCGGAGGAGGAGAACACCAGCTTGTACACCTGATGCGTTTCCATTGCGTTGAGAAGATGGAAGGTAGACGTCAGGTTCGTGTCGAGATATCTTCCGGGATCCGCAACGGATTCCGCGACGGATTTTAAGCCGGCAAAGTGGATCACGGCGTCAATGCGGTTTTCCGCGAAGACCTTTTCGAGCGCGGCGCTGTCCAGCAGGTCTAACTTGTAGAAGGCGGGGCGCTTGTTCGTGATCTTCGCAATGCGGTCGATCACCTCGACCTTGGAGTTGCACAGATTGTCTGCAATGACAACGTCATATCCGGCGTTCAGAAGCTCTACCACCGTGTGGCTTCCGATAAAGCCCGTGCCGCCGGTCACCAATATCGTCATGACTTTAATTCCTCTCTCTTCCGTTTGTTTTCTGACTGCTTGCCGCTCAGAGCAGTCCCTTTTGCTCCAGCTTTGTCATATACCAGGACTTTTTGAGGCTCTTTTCGTTGGCATAGGTATAGACAACGGTATCCACAAGCGTGAGATCGCCGTTGTTGTCCCGGATGAGCGTTTCCATGGCGCGGATGACCTCGTCCATCTTCCCGTCGCACTCCTTTTCCAAGGCGTTCGCCCGGGAAAGATAGCCCTTTGCCATCTTCGCAAGCTGAGTCGTTGTCCGCTTTTCCGCGGGGAGCGCCAGATACTCCGCCTTGGCGTCGGCATACATCGTATCGAGCGCCAGCGTGTACTCCTCGCGCAGGACGTAGACCTTGGCGATGAGCGCCGACAGCTCCTTCTGATAGCTGCTTTCCGCGCTCTTTTCGCTCTTCTCGCCCGCGGCCGCCGCGTCCGGCGTCTCAGGTGCAGCGTCCGTTTTGCCGCCGCTTTCCGGGCGGCTTGCCGGGACAGCGCTCTCCGCATCGGGTTGGGAGGGTTCCCCTCCCCCGCTGCCCGTCAGGCGCTCCATAAGCTGCTCCTGCGTCATCGAGCCGTCGCGCAGCGCCTGACGCTCCTCCTCCGTGACCTCGCGCACCGTGACCTCGCTCGCCGAGCGCACCGCCTCTTCGATCATCTGACGGTTTTCCTCCAGCTTTTCCTCCAGCTCGTCCGATGTGTGCTGCGTCGCGGCATGGACTGCCTTTAAGTTGTCGCGCTGCCACCACAAAAGCCCTGCCAGCGATACCGCCAGCAGTACAAGAATGGTGCAGAGAATGGTTTTACGCCGTTTCAAGCCGTTTCCTCCACTTTTTTGAGGTCCAGTTTCCTCATCCACCAGTTCCAACGCCTGTTATGAGACTTCTGCCGTTGCTCGACCGTTGATCTCCTCCGGGGAAGTATATGTCGGGACCATCTCCCGTAGCATGGTGATCAGCTCCTGAGGCGGTATGTCGCGGGTGACGGCTTCATCCAGCCGCAGCAGGTCGTCCATGATGACGTCCTTTGAAATGTCCTGCTGCTGTTCAATGAAGATCTTCTCATTGCTTGTTTTGGAGAGCGTTTCGCTGCGCATCAGCAGCTCCTCATAGAGCTTTTCGCCGGGGCGCAGGCCGATCTCCTGAATGGTGATATCCTTGTCCAGCTCCAGTCCGGACAGGCGGATGAGGTTTTCCGCCAGTTCCAGGATCTTCACCGGCTCGCCCATATCCAGAACGAAGATCTCGCTCCGCTTTGCCATGGCGCCCGCCTCGAGCACCAGCTGGGCAGCCTCAGGAATGGTCATAAAATAGCGGATGATGCGCCTATCCGTAATGGTGACGGGGCCGCCCTCCTGGATCTGCTTTTTGAAAAGGGGCACAACAGAGCCGTTGGAGCCGAGCACATTGCCAAAGCGCACCGCGCAGAATTCCGTGGGACTGTCCGACCGGCTTTGCAGGATCATCTCGCAGAATCGCTTGGTCGCGCCCATAAAGTTGGTGGGATTCACAGCCTTATCCGTGGAGATCATGACAAACTTTTTGACGCCGAACTTCTCCGCCGCCCGCACCACATGATATGTGCCGAAAATGTTATTCTTGATGGCCTCCTCGGGGCATTCCTCCATCAGCGGGACATGCTTGTGGGCCGCCGCATGGAGCACAATGTCGGGGCGATACATCTGAAACAGGCTGTAAACTTTTTCCTTATCTCGCACGGAGGCGATCTCCACCCGCAGGTTCAGCCGATCGCCCCATACACGCCGCAGCTCCTGCTGGATATCATAAGCGTTGTTCTCGTAAATATCCAGAATGATGAGCTGCTTGGGCTGATATTTGGCGATCTGACGGCAAAGCTCGCTGCCGATGGAACCGCCGCCGCCGGTCACCAGCACGGTCTGCCCTTGCAGGAAATTCAGCAGGACCGCCGTATCCAGCTTCACCGGCTCTCTGCCGAGCAGATCTTCCACCTGCACATCCTTCACCGCCGCCATGCTCACCTCGCCGTTTACCAGCTGGTAAATCCCCGGCAGGCTCCGCACACGGCAGCTCGTTTTCTGGCAGATGTTCAGGATCTCTTTCTTATCCTTGGCAGACGCTGCGGGAATGGCAAGGACGATCTGTGTGATCCGCTCCTTTTTGACCATCTCGGGGATCTTCTCCCGCCCGCCGACGATGGGCACGTTCCCGATGTACTTGCCCTGCTTGCTCTTGTCGTCGTCGATGATGCAGCAGACATGGCTTTTTAGCTGCGGCGTGACGGAGATCTCCCGCAGGAGCATTCGCCCCGCCTCGCCCGCGCCGATGAGCATGACGCGCTCGCCCTCCTCCTGCCTTGCCTGACGGGCGGAGCTTGCGAACATCCGCAGAAAGCGGAAGGTGCAGCGCCCGCCCACCAGCAGGAACAGCTGGAACAAAAGCTCCATGAAGAGCACGCTCCTCGGCTGGTGATAGCCGAAAAGCGCCGCCGGCACATGGAACGCGCAATAGGCGAGGACGACGGATATCACCATCTCAGCGACATCATGGGCGCTGACGTAGCGCCAGAGATAGCGGTACATCCGGCGCGGCCAGAAGACCGCCGCCGTGATTAGAAACTGAACGGGCAGAGCACGAAACCACGGCTCAAGATATCCGGAAGGCACCTGCTCAAAGTCGAAGTCGAAGCGCACCAGCAGCGCAAGACCGCCCGCCACAATGATGAAAATGGCGTCCATCAGGAGGAAGAGCACCGTCTGGACGGGTACGCTTTTTTGAATCGTTTTCATACTATGCCCCCATGGATCTGCGGTAAAAGGCAGTCCCTCCACTGCCTTTTACCGTACTCTTTTGAATTCTCCGCTCAGCGGAGGGCGACGCTGTCAGACGCCTCGCAGATGTTCTTCCACGCCCAATGGGTCTGGGGGACATCCGGGTACTGGCGGGCATTCTCGTAAGACTGACCTGCCATGCAGCGGCCCAGCAGACGGTTCAGCAGAACGGCTGCCTGCGCGCGGGTGATGTGCTGATTGGGGGCAAACTGCCCGTTGCCGACGCCGTTGACCCAGCCAAAGGACGCCGCCGTAGAAATGGCGTCAAACGCCCAGTGGCTGGCGGGCACGTCGGTAAAGGTCTCTCCGCTCGCGGAGACCTGGGTGAAGCGGGCGCAGATGGTGACAAACTCGGCGCGGGTGATGGACTGATTCGGGGCAAACTTGCCGTTGCCGACGCCCTCCACGATGCCAAGAGAGGCAAGGGCATTCACCGCCTCGGCGCACCAGAGCGTGTCGGGGACGTCCGTAAAGGTGGATTTGGAGGAAACCTTCTGCTCCTTCAGCAGACGGTAGAAGATCTGTGCCACCTGTCCGCGGGTAACGGAGCTAGCGGGATAGAACCTGCCGTCCGTCATGCCCTGCATATAGGCAATGTCCTGATCGGTGTTCAGCTGCTTGGAGATGCCGGTCATATCGGGGTCGGCGACCATCACGGCGCGAACGGACACGCTGCTTTCGGGCATGATGAAGGCGTAGACGCCGTCAGACTGCCTGCGCACGGGAATGTCGTTGCCGCTCACATCCTTGACCGCCAGATCGGAGAGGACATAGCCGTTCGACGCGGCGCTGTCCCGGATGACGGCGGTCTCACCCTTGGGCAGGGTATTCTTGTCCGCGCGCAGCGTGTTGTTCGGCACAGGCTCCACAACGATCTTGTGGCCGTCGGGAGCGACGGGCGTATTGCTGCTGCTGCCGGAGCCGGTGGTGTAGCCCCTGAGTGTCACGGTCACGGTATAGAGGCGGCCGTTGTCCCGGTAGGTCACGCGGTTGACGCGGTCGACCGTGAGGTTTGCGAAGGTGGAGGAAAGGCTCTTGAGCGTATCCTTGAAGGAGCTGTCCACGCTGTCATAATACTTCTCCACGTAGAGGTTCCACGCGCTCTCGCCTTCCTGAAACGCCTGGGCGCCCGTGTCCACGATATTTCGCAGACCGGTCCCGGAAAAGACGGTTTCCATTTCGTGGTATGCGCTGTCGACAACGGACGCCAGTTCCGCTGCAAGGGGCGTGTCCATCGTGCCGTAGCGGCTGGAGGAGGCGCTGAGCGTCCGCTCCACGCCGTCGGCATCGGGACCGGTGATGGTCACATCGACATAATAGGTCGTGGCTGCCAGCGCGGTCTGCGGCAGCAGCGTGCCGAGCATCAGCAGCACCACAAGCATTTTTGCAATGTTTCGTTTCATGTTCATCCTCCATGTCAATAAATTTATCAAATCACGTTTCCGTATTTCAGACGATTCCTTCAAGATGCAGCGTCTCGCTGTGCAGCCTGCCCGGCAGAATCAGCGCGATGGTTCCCGCGGTTACCACGTAGGATTT
>ENA-OPCV01002036-OPCV01002036.1-human-gut-metagenome-genome-assembly--contig:-NODE-2036-length-13519-cov-2.979872_pt1 | contig 13519 bp, 12 predicted proteins | sample MGYA00241257_ERZ501494 | MGnify/ENA primary metagenome ERZ501494 (study PRJEB25962, sample SAMEA2042618) | human gut metagenome | biome: human gut; feature: human-associated habitat; material: faeces...
CGAAGCCGACAGTATAGTCTGGATGAGAGAAGAAGCCGGTACATATAGTTTTAGTTATGAATGCGGTATCGAGGCTCTGAGATGGTAGACCATTTCAGAGCTTATTTACTTTCGCAGATAATTAGTCATGAAGTTGTGATTAAAGTACCAGTGAACAAAACCCCTGTAGATCATCTGCAGGGGTTTTGTTCTAAGATAAAAAGAAAGAAGGAATGTATGTGACAGACCAGGATTATATGAAACGTGCAATAGAACTTGCAAAAAAAGGAGAAGGATGGACGAATCCTAATCCGATGGTTGGAGCGGTCATCGTAAAGGATGGACGTATTATCGGCGAAGGCTATCATGCCAGATGCGGAGAGTTGCATGCGGAACGAAATGCAATTGCTTCTCTCACTGAATCAGCCGAAGGGGCAACGCTGTACGTTACATTGGAACCATGTTGCCATTATGGAAAGACTCCGCCGTGTACGGAAGCAATTTTAGAGCAGAAGATAAAAAAAGTAGTGATTGGATCCAGAGACCCAAATCCGAAAGTGGCAGGAAAGGGAGCGAAGATATTAAGAGATGCCGGTGTAGCGGTTGTGGAAGATTTTATGAGAGACAAATGTGATGAATTAAATCCAATATTTTTTCATTATATAACGACCAAAACACCGTATGTAGTTATGAAGTATGCAATGACGTTGGATGGAAAAATTGCAACAAAGACAGGAGCTTCAAAATGGATCACCCAAGAAGCCGCACGCAGAGAAGTACAGTATATGCGTCATCGGTATATGGGAATCATGGTCGGGATAGGAACGGTACTTGCTGATGATCCAATGCTGAATGTCCGGGTAGAAGGGCTTAAAAGTCCGGTCAGGATTATCTGTGACAGTAAGTTAAGAATTCCACTGGACAGCCAGATCGTAAAAAGTGCGAGGGAGTACCGGACGATTGTAGCCTATGCAGATTTGGAGAATGTAGAGAAGAAAAAAGAAATTTTGCAGACAATGGGAGTGAAAACCGTATTTTGTCCGGATATGAAAAAACATGTTAATCTGAAGCATTTGATGGAGTATCTGGGAAAAGAAAATATCAACAGCATTTTACTGGAAGGTGGAGGAACTTTAAATGACAGTGCATTACGGGCCGGAGTTGTCCAGGAGGTGCAGGCATTTATTGCACCAAAAATCTTTGGCGGAGCAGGAAGCCGGACTCCGGTGGATGGAATTGGGATAGAGCTTCCGTCTCAGGCAGCGGTACTAAAGTTCAAAGATATCTGCCAGATTGGAGAAGACCTAAAAATTACCTGTCAGGTCTTAAGAAAAGAACAGGAGGAATTATGTTTACAGGAATTGTAGAAGAAGTGGGAAAAGTCCGTTATATTCAGTTGAATGGGAATTCAGGGGTATTGGCGGTGAAGGCAGCAAAAGTACTGGAAGGTACGAAAATCGGAGACAGTATTGCGGTAAATGGAGTATGTCTGACAGTCACTTCCCTGCAGCCTGACGGATTTACGGCAGATGTCATGGCAGAGACGATCAGAAGGAGCAGTCTTGGAAATTGTAAGATTGGAAGTTATGTAAATCTTGAACGGGCAATGGCAGCGGATGGAAGATTCGGAGGCCATATTGTGAGCGGCCATATTGACGGAACAGGAGTTATCAGGTCAATGATCCAAGAGGAAAATGCAGTCTGGGTATCCATTAAAACTTCACAGCGGATATTAGATCTGATCGTGGAAAAGGGGTCTGTCTGCATCGATGGAATCAGCCTGACGGTTGCGAAGGTAGACGATGAAGGGTTTCAGGTATCAGTCATTCCACATACAGGGGAAGAGACGATACTTCTGAAAAAAGCATCCGGAGATCTTGTGAATCTGGAAAATGACATAATCGGAAAATATGTAGAAAAATTAATGGGGATTGGAAAAAAAGAAAAGTCCAAATTGGAACATGAGAAAAAGACAGGAATTACAATGGAGTTTCTGGAAGAATTTGGATTTTAAATATACATCAACAGAAAAAGGATAACGGAGGAAGAACAGATGGAACAAAAGTATCAATATAATACAGTAGAAGAGGCAATCCGGGATTTACAAGATGGAAAGATCATCCTTGTTACAGATGACCCGGACAGAGAAAATGAAGGAGACATGATCTGTGCTGCTCAGTTTGCGACCCAGGAAAATATTAATTTTATGGCAACGCATGCAAAGGGGCTGATCTGTACGCCGATGAGCGCAGAACTGGCAGCAAAGCTTAATTTTCCACAGATGGTTTCAGAAAATACCGATAATCATGAAACAGCATTTACGGTATCGATTGATTACGTAGATACAACAACCGGTATATCGGCAGCAGAACGTGCATATACGATGATGAAATGTGTGGATGATACATCAAGACCAGAAGATTTCAGAAGACCGGGCCATGTATTCCCGTTGGTGGCAAAAAAAGGCGGTGTACTTGTGCGTAACGGTCACACAGAGGCAACGACAGATCTTGTAAGACTGGCGGGACTGAAAGAATGTGGCGTATGTTGTGAGATCATGAAAGAAGACGGAACGATGATGCGTACATCAGAACTCTGGGAGCTGGCTCGTAAGTATCATCTTACATTTATCACAATCAAAGATTTGCAGGATTATTTAAGAATTCATGAAAAGCATGTAAAAGAAGAGGCGGTGGCAGATCTTCCAACACAGTATGGAGAATTTAAGATTCATGGATATGTGAATGACATTACAGGAGAGCATCATCTTGCTTTGGTAAAAGGAGAAATCGGGGAGGGAGAAAATGTACTTTGCAGAGTCCATTCAGAATGCCTGACCGGAGATGCTTTTGGTTCTCTTCGCTGTGACTGCGGATTGCAGCTTCAGACGGCAATGCGCCAGGTGGAGGAAGAGGGAAGAGGAATCATTCTCTACATGAGACAGGAGGGAAGAGGAATCGGACTGATCAATAAGATCAAAGCATATGAACTTCAGGAACGTGGATATGATACAGTCGAGGCGAATGTTCAACTGGGATTTGCCCCAGATCTCAGAGAGTACTGGGTCGGAGCTCAGATTTTATCAGACCTGGGCGTGAAATCCTTAAGACTTCTTACCAATAACCCGGATAAAGTCTATGGGCTTCAGGATTTCGGACTGGAAATTAAGGAAAGAGTACCATTAGAGATCCAGCCACAAAAATATGATCTGAATTATATGAAAACAAAACAGGAAAAAATGGGACACATTTTCAAAGAAATACAGTTATAAAAAAGAATGCAGGAGGAAGAAGAACATGAAACAGATTCAGGTAATTGAAGGAAAAGTAGTAGCACCAGAGGGAATGAAAGTCGGAATCGTAGCGGCCAGATTTAATGAGATTATTGTCAATAAGTTATTAGGCGGAGCTGTTGACGGACTTGTGAGACATGGTGTAGAAGAAGAAAATATTACAGCAGCATGGGTGCCAGGAGCATTTGAAATACCGATCACAGCGCAGAAAATGGCGCAGTCAGGAAAGTACGATGCAGTCATCTGTGTAGGTGCAGTTATTCGTGGAGATACATCTCATTATGATCTGGTGTGTAACGAATCAGCAAAAGGAATTGCACAGATCGAGCTTGCAACAGGAATTCCTGTTTTATTTGGAATCATTACAACAGAAAATATTGAACAGGCCATTGCACGTGCCGGAAGTAAAGCTGGCAATAAAGGTTATGACTGTGCGTTATCAGCAATTGAGATGGTGAATCTGATAAAACAGTTATAAAATTTGACTTTTATTCTTATACAAAGTAAAATAAACTATGTATGTCTTTTTAAAGATGTACATAGTTTATTTGTTTATTGGAGAATGAAAATGTTTGAAAAGAATAAAGAAAAGATGAAGGAAAAAATGGAGCCGGATAAAGTACTTCGTTTTGCGATTGTTGCAGTAATCCTCTTGTTTTTAATCGGTGCGCTGATTATTGGAACGCGAATGATGAATCCGCGAGTGGATGCGACAGAAGGAGTAAAGAAACTGACAGAACTGGAAGATGCCAATGTTCAGAAGATTGATGCCAAGATTCAGGAATTAGAGCAGACAGAAGCAGATGAGGCGGCAGCGTGGAAAGCAAAGTCTGCAAAAGAAAAAATGGATGGCTGCATTGTGCTTGGTGACAGTACTGCACTTGGCTTCAGACAGAATGACATCTTGAGTAAATCACAGGTGAAGTCAAAGGATGGAGCAACAGTCAGCGATGCGGAAGGTTCCGGATTAAATGAGCTTTTGACGGCCGTAACAGAAGCTGAGACTGCACCACAGAAGCTTATCCTCTGTATCGGAAGAGGCGATGTAGCAGTCAGTGGAGAGACAGCGGATGCATTTGCAGCGAATTACAAAAGCTTTGTTGAGCAGGTGAAAGCAGCATTGCCGGATACGAAAGTTTATGTATGCAGTATCCCGGCATACCTGTCACTGACAAGTACAGGTGATGCGACAGGTTCAGCCGATTCAGATACTGATTCAGATGCTAAAGATACAACTGACAACTCGGATTTTAAGAGCAGCACAGATTCTAAGAGCAGCACAGATTCTAAGAGCAATAGTGATACATCATCAGATGATAGTAGTTCGTCCAAGATGAGTACCGCGCTGGATGTAACTTCATACAATGAAGCTTTGAAGGCTCTTTGTAAGGAAGAAAAAGTGAAATATGTAGACACAACAGATCTTACGGACGCTTCTTATTATGGGGAGGACGGAAGTACAATGACAAAAGCCTATTATGAGGCTTGTATTAATAAAATTCTGGAGGCAGCGTTTAGAAATTATGTTATTCAATAGTATCGCATTTATATGTGTATTTTTACCAGTTATTTTCATATTGTATTATCTGCTTCCGGGAAAGATAAAAGACATTGCCCTGGTTGCAGGGGGAGCAGTTTTTTTTGCATGGGGAGCCCCGGTCAATCTGGTCGTTCTGGCATTTTTTATATTGTTTAATTATGCTGTAGGAATTCAGATGGAAGGCTACATGCGAAGAAGAAGGAGTACGGAGCAGTTATTTGCTGGAAGCATACTGATTAATATTATAGTATATGTGTTCTTTGCATTTATCGGACAACGCGTGGGCTTTATTTCGGAAGTGCCGGTCGGAATAGGAATCTGCATCTTACAGGTGCTTTCTTATCTGATTGAGATTCACCGGGGAAATGTAAAGGCTCAGAAAAGTATTCTGGATTTTGCTGTTTACATAGCAATGTTTCCGTTGTTCCTGGCAGGGCCGGTCGTAAAATATCCGCAGATCCGAAAGGAATTAAAGACCCGCAAATTGTCTTGGGCAAAGGCTGGCGAAGGAATTGCTTTATTTGTATGTGGTTTTGCAAAGAAAGTTATCATTGCAGATTACCTGGCAGATTCATTCACCAAGATCATGTCTTTGAAGGCAGGCGAGTTGTCTGTGTTTTGCGCATGGCTGGGATGTGCGATTTTCATGTTCCAGATTTACTTTGCGTTCAGTGGATATTGTGATATGGCAGTGGGACTTTGCAGAATGCTTGGATTTGATGTGAAGAAAAATTTCCGCTATCCATATGTAGCACGCAACATAACAACATTTGTACGCCGTTTTAACAGCTCTGTTTTTGCATGGTTCTGGGATTACATCTGTGAACCACTCTGGGGCGGCTGGCTTGGAACACTTGTATCCGGAATTCTGATGGGACTTTGGTATGCAGGTATGTGGAAGAATGCACCGTGGCAGGTAACGGTCACAGGTGGATTGCTCTGGGGTATCTACCTTGCATTCTGGCAGATCGTGGAGCGTTATGCATTGCCATTTTTAAAGAGATTACCACCTGTGCTGGGGCAGATCTATACATGGTTTTTTACAGCACTTGGCTGGGTATTTTTCTTCGGTAAGACACCGGCAGCGTCAGTTGGTTATCTGAAAGTGATGTTTGGATTTGGCGGAGGCGATGTGGTTGGTGTCATGGGAAGATATCTTTTCCTTGGAAATGTGTTCGTTCTTGTAGTGGCATTTCTTGCAAGCACACCACTTCCGAATCTTATCTGGAAGAAGATTCTGGTATTTGGAAAGAAAGATAAAAAAGAAAAGAATAAAAAACGTCTGGAGCGAGGCAGAAGTGCAGTATTTGTATTCGCAGCCGTGATCGTGATCCTGTGTCTTGTGAATGTGACAGGAGCAGGAAGGATATTTTTCAAAGAGACGATGAAAGATACCCAGGCGAAACTGGATACAGTTCTTGGAAGACGGGACGTGAACGGTGTGTACCGAGGAAAGAACCAGTATCTTCTGGCGGATATTAATAAGCTGGACGAAAAGAAGGTTCAGGCAAATGTGGACGCGATTACAGCACTTGCCGAGGATTATTCCGATGTGCCGATGTATATGGCACTGATTCCAGATGCTGCAAATGTATGGGCAGATAAGCTTCCTTCTTATGCTCCGGTGGAAGATCAGACAGTGCAGATTGCACAGATTCAGAGCATGCTTGGAGACAGTGTGAACTGGATTGATGCACAAGGTGTTCTAAATGCGAATAAAGATAAGGAAATTTATTACCACACAGATTCCCGCTGGACAACGCTTGGAGCTAGTCTTGTATGGCAGCAGATTGCTTCAGATCTGGGGCTTGACACTTCGAAAGCACCGGCTTTAAAACCTTATGTAGTGACCGGTGATTTCAGCGGAAATCTTTCCCGAACAAGTGGATTTGAAAGCGGATACCGTGAACCGATATACGCATATTTAACGGAAAATGCTTCCGATAACACGCAGATGGTGGCAAGCTATGAATCTGAGGGCATAAAGACAGCAGAGCTTTATGACCGTACAAAACTGGACGAACCTGATGCGTATGAAGTATTTCTCGGTGGAGATTATGATAAAATAGATATCCGCACGACAGCAGACAGCACGGACCGGCTGCTTCTGGTGAAGGATTCCTTTGCAGACTGTATGATTCCATTTTTAATTCCATATTACAGGGAGATCATCGTGGTAGATGTAGATTATTATCAGAAGCATGTGTCGGATCTGTTAGATAAGAATAAAATTACAAGTGTGCTGTTTTTGTACGATTGCAATCATTTTGTACAGGATGACAAGCTGAGTAGTATTTTGACAACGGATAAGGCAGAATAGGAACTGCAAAGTAATTGGAGTGTTAGTAAATGATAAGATTAAATAAATACCTCAGTGAGGCAGGTATCTGCTCCAGAAGAGAGGCAGACCGTCTCATAGAGGCGGGACGTGTGACGGTGGATGGCGTGCAGGCTGTACCTGGCATGAAAGTGTCAGAGGAACAGAAAATCTGTGTCGGGAAAAAAGTGATCCAGGGTGCAGAACAGAAGGTTGTTCTGGCAGTCAACAAACCGGCAGGTATCGTGTGTACCGGGGATATGAAAGTGAAAAATAATATCATACGTTTCCTGCATTATCCGGTGCGGGTGACCTATGCAGGAAGACTGGATAAAGATTCGGAAGGCCTCCTTATTATGACAAATGACGGAGAACTGATCAACAGTATGATGCGGGCGAGATATCATCATGAAAAGGAATATCATGTCCGCGTGGATAAAGAAATCACTTCAGAATTTGTGCGGCAGATGTCAGAGGGTGTGCATATACAGGACGTGGAAAAGAATCTGGATGCGGTAACAAGACCATGTGAGGTAAAGCAGATTGGAAAGTACACATTTTCCATTATTCTGACACAGGGGCTGAACCGTCAGATCCGGAGAATGTGCGAAGCACTTGGATATAAAGTGACAAAGCTTGTGAGAATAAGAATTATGAATGTAGAACTGGGAAGCTTAAAGAGTGGAGCAGTGCGAAAAATAGAAGGACAGGAGTTAAAGAAGCTATATGAACAGGCAGGAACGCATGAAGGAACTGGTGGAGCTTTTGAATAAAGCATCAAAAGCATATTATCAAGACGCAGAAGAAATCATGAGCAACTATGAGTACGACAAGCTTTATGATGAACTTCAGGAACTGGAGCGTGAGCTTGGGATCACACTTTCCAACAGTCCGACGGTGCGAGTCGGATATGAAGTGGTCAGTGAACTCCCAAAAGAACGGCATGAAAGCCCAATGCTTTCTTTGGACAAGACGAAAGATGTAGAGGAATTAAAGAATTTTGTGGGAGATCAGAAGGCACTGATGTCCTGGAAAATGGACGGACTTACCATTGTTCTGACTTACCGGGACGGACATCTTTTTAAGGCAGTCACCCGTGGAAATGGAGAAGTAGGCGAGGTCATCACAAACAATGCAAAAGTCTTTAAAAATGTACCGCTTCAGATCAGCTATCGAGGTGAGCTGATACTGCGCGGCGAAGCAGTGATCGGCTATAAAGATTTTGAGAAGATCAATGAACAGATTCAGGAAGCAGAAGCCAAATATAAAAATCCGCGTAATCTCTGCAGTGGTTCTGTACGTCAGCTGAACAGTGAGATTACAGCAAAAAGAAATGTAAAATTCTATGCATTTACACTGGTCAGTGCAAAAGATGTGGATTTCCATAATTCCAGAGCCTGTCAGATGGAATGGCTGAAAGAGCAGGGATTTGAAGTAGTAGAATACCACGAAGTAATAAGAGACACAGTAGAGGCGGAAGTTATTAAATTTTCAGAAAAAATTGCTGAGAACGATTTCCCGTCCGACGGACTTGTGTTAGTATATGATGATATAGCGTATGGAAAATCACTGGGACGGACATCTAAGTTTCCACGAGATTCATTTGCATTTAAATGGGCTGATGAGATCCGCCAGACAAAGCTTCTGGAGATTGAGTGGAGTCCATCTAGAACAGGACTTATCAATCCGGTCGCTATCTTTGAACCGGTGGAGCTGGAGGGAACGACAGTGAGCCGTGCTAGTGTCCATAACATCAGTATTATGGAAGAATTGGAACTTGGTGTGGGGGATGAGATTGAAGTTTATAAGGCGAATATGATCATTCCCCAGATTGCACAGAATCTGACAAGAAGTGGTGTGAAAGATATTCCAAAAGTCTGTCCGGTCTGTGGCGGCAAGACAGAGATTCGCCAGGTCAGCAATGCAAAAGCACTGTATTGTACCAATCCGGATTGTCAGGCAAAGCATGTGAAAGCATTTTCGCTTTTTGTAAGCCGTGACGCTTTGAATATTGAAGGATTGTCAGAGGCAACGCTGGAGAAGTTTATTGACCGTGGATTTATTAAGGAATTCACAGACATTTTCCATCTGGACAAGTGGCAGGAAGAGATTCAGACTATGGAAGGTTTTGGAGAAAAATCCTACAAGAACCTGATCGCAAATGTGGAGAAAGCAAAAGTGACGACACTTCCGAAAGTCATCTATGCACTTGGAATTCCGGGAATTGGTCTTGCAAATGCGAAGGTCATCTGCAGAGAATTTTCCGGTGATGTGGATCGTATGATTCATGCTACTGCAGAAGAACTTGCAGAGATTCAGGGAGTAGGCGAAGTACTTGCCGGCGCATTTGTAACTTATTTTCAGGATGAGAAGCATGTAGAAAGCTTAAAGCGACTGATTGCAGAGCTTGAGATTCCAAAGGAAGAAGAATCAGAGAGTCAACAGATCTTTGCCGGAGTGAACTTTGTTATTACCGGAAGTGTGGAACACTTTGCAAACAGGGGAGAGGTCAAGGAACTGATTGAGAGTCTGGGAGGAAAAGTTACGGGATCTGTCACTTCCAAAACAAATTACCTAATCAATAATGATGTGACATCGACTTCATCAAAGAATAAAAAAGCAAACGAACTGAGAGTTCCGATTATTTCGGAGGAGCAGTTCATTAAGATGGTAGAGGAACAAAAGTAGGAAAGAAGGGAAAGAACCATGTCTGAACAGGATTATGTAGATACAATTGATAACAACGATAATAATAGCAATGACAATCATAACGATGATGAATATGAGAAAGTCTGCTTTGTCTGCCACAGACCAGAGAGTGTGGCTGGAAAGATGATCAATCTTCCGAACAATATGTGTGTGTGCAATGACTGTATGCAAAAGAGTTTTGATGCTATGAATAATATGAACTTCGGTGGTGCGATTGATTATAGCCAGCTTATGAATATGCCGGGAGTTCAGTTCTTAAATATTGATGATATGGGCCAGCAGATTCCAAAGCAGCAGCGCGTGAAGAAGAAAAAAGAAGGCGAGGAGGCAACGCCGCTCGTTGACATTCATAATCTTCCGGCACCGCATAAGATCAAGGCGAGTCTGGACGAGTATGTAGTGGGACAGGAATATGCCAAGAAAGTGATGTCTGTTGCTGTATACAACCATTACAAGCGTGTGGCAACGGATTCCATGGATGACATTGAGATTGAGAAATCTAACATGCTGATGATTGGACCTACAGGTTCCGGTAAGACCTATCTTGTCAAGACGCTGGCAAGAATTCTGGATGTGCCGCTTGCGATTACAGATGCTACATCTCTGACGGAAGCAGGTTATATTGGAGATGATATCGAAAGCGTTGTATCCAAGCTTCTGGCAGCAGCGGATAACGATGTGGAAAAAGCAGAACAGGGAATCATTTTTATTGATGAGATTGATAAGATTGCAAAAAAGAAAAATGCGAGTCAGCGTGATGTCAGTGGAGAGTCCGTACAGCAGGGAATGCTGAAGCTTTTAGAAGGAAGCGAAGTGGAAGTTCCGGTTGGAGCTAACAGTAAAAATGCGATGGTTCCGCTCACAACAGTCAATACAAAGAACATTTTATTTATCTGTGGAGGAGCATTTCCGGATTTGGACGGCATCATCAAAGAGAGACTTACAAAGCAGTCTGCAATTGGATTTGGCGCAGATCTGAAAGATAAATATGATCATGATAAGAAGATTCTTGAGAAGGTAACAACAGAAGATCTTAGAAACTTTGGTATGATCCCGGAGTTCCTGGGACGACTTCCGGTAGTCTTTACATTACAGGGACTCACAGAAGACATGTATGTGAAGATTCTGGAGGAGCCAAAGAATGCAATTCTGAAGCAGTATCAGAAACTTCTTGCACTGGATGAAGTGAAGCTCGATTTCACAGAAGGTGCATTACGTGCAATTGCGAAAAAGGCGATGGAGAAGGATACAGGAGCAAGAGCCCTTCGTGCGATTATCGAAGAATTTATGCTGGATATCATGTATGAAATCCCGAAAGATGACAGTATTGGTCAAGTGACAATCACACAGGAGTACATAGAAAATACTGGTGGTCCGATTATCACACTGAGAGGGCAGGAAGTACCGAGATTAGAAAGTCAGGCATAGATAGTAAGGCAGTTATAAAAATATAGAAGATAATGCCAAATAATAAAATTAGAAAACATCTCATATACATATGAAAAGTATACGAGGTGTTTTCTTATTTATGAATGATAACTATGAAGAAATAAATAAATTTCTAAAGACACAGAAAAATGCAAAAACCAATATTTTAAAGGAGAGAGTGAGAGCAACACAGCAGAAGGAGGAAGAGACAGGAGAAACTTCATGCCGTGAAAAAATCCTCTCGCAGAATTGTCAGGATTTTATTATCCCGAATTACCGGTCAGATCAGGAACTGGTCTATCCAAAGAGCCAGATTTGTGTGCAGAGTCTTGGCTTTGGCTATCGTGTAGCATATGTGGATCAAAGTCTAGGGGAAGAACTAAGCATTGCGGCTTATGGTTATAACAGCATTCCAAATTGCTATGCACTGTTGGATATGGAAGCTATGAATGAGACAGGAATCAGTGTGCTTCAGAATTATCCGGGACTGAATCTTCGGGGAAAAGGAATTATGATTGGATTTTTGGATACAGGAATAGACTATGAAAATGAAATCTTTCGAAACATAGATGGAAGCAGTCGAATCACAGCGATATGGGATCAGACTGACCAGAACGGTCAGCCACCGGATACATTTACATATGGAAGTGAGTATACGAATAATCAGATTAATCAGGCACTGAAAAGTGACAATCCAAAGGAAATTGTGCCAGTAAGCGATGAAAATGGACATGGTACATTTTTAGCAAGTGTGGCAGCAGGTGGAGAAAATATCCAGGAAGGTTTTACCGGGGCGGCATCAGAGGCTGAAATTGCAGTAGTGAAGTTAAAAGAAGCGAAAGATTATCTGCGAAAATTTTATGGAATACGACAGAAGGCGGTGTGTTATCAGGAGACAGATATTGCGCAGGGACTTCGGTATCTGCATCTTCTGGCACTGAAAAAACAGAAGCCCCTTGTTATGTGTGTGGCTCTTGGAACGAATCTTGGCGGACATAATGGAATGTCCAGTTTGTCGCGGATTCTCGGAAGCTATTCCAGACTGGTAGATCGATGCGTGGTTATCGGAGGAGGAAATGAGGCAAATGAACGACATCATTTTCAGGGACAACTGAATCAGGTAGGAGAGGTTCAGGAAGTGGAAATGCGTGTCGAAAGTGGAAATACGGGATTTGTAGCAGAATTATGGGGGACTATTCCCAATATTGTGACAGCGTATCTTATATCTCCATCTGGGGAGAGAAGTCCGGTGATTTCCATTCGGCAGGGAAGTCGCTATCAGCTTACATTTCCCTTTGAGCAGACGGTTGTGGATGTGGAATACCGGTTGTTTTTGCGGGACGGAAGATCCCAGCTTTTGTTTTTGAAATTCGATCATCCGGCACAGGGTATCTGGAAGATAGGAGTACAGTCGCTGGGGCGTGCAGATGGAGAGTTTCACATCTGGCTTCCGGTGCGGGAATTTCTCGATGGAAATGTATATTTTTTGGAGGCAAGTCCGGACGTGACATTGACAGAGCCTGCGAATACCGATGATCCAATCACGGTTGCTTATTACAGGGGAGCAGATAAGAGTGTTGATATTAATTCTGGCAGAGGTTATACTAGAGACAAAAGAATCAAACCTGATTTTGCAGTTCCAGGAGTCCAGATTTTGGGAGCAGGGGTAAATGGAACATTTGTAAGGCGAAGCGGTTCCAGTGTGGCAACTGGAATTACAGCCGGAGCCTGTGCGATGATCATGGAATGGATTTTGAACCAGCCGATTCCGGCAGGAGTTACCACAAGTCAGGTGGCAAATATTATCATATTAGGAGCACAGCAGAACACATTTTCAGAATTCCCGAACCGACAGTGGGGCTATGGAACGATGGACCTGTATCAATCGCTGGACAGATTGAGAAGATTATAACAGATGGGAGAGGTACAATATGGCAGACTTTTTTGAGCAGTTAGGAAAGAAAATTTCAGAAGTAGCAGATCTGGAATATATTTCTCTGTGCGAATCAATTGAAAAAAGAGAGGTTGTTAACAGTTAAATATAAATTATAAAATTATACAAGTTGGTGTTGAGTTTTACAAGATATTAGAGCGGAATATTATTGAAAGGAGTTGATACTTTGAGTAAATATTATTCTATACATGAATTTTCAAAAATTATAGGCGTATCTGCTCAGACATTACGAAATTGGGATGCCAATGGAAAACTTCATCCGCATCATACTACAGTAAGTGGCTATAGATATTATTCTGA
>ENA-OPCV01002046-OPCV01002046.1-human-gut-metagenome-genome-assembly--contig:-NODE-2046-length-13471-cov-2.654070_pt1 | contig 13471 bp, 12 predicted proteins | sample MGYA00241257_ERZ501494 | MGnify/ENA primary metagenome ERZ501494 (study PRJEB25962, sample SAMEA2042618) | human gut metagenome | biome: human gut; feature: human-associated habitat; material: faeces...
GGGAAACCAGCCCGACAGCCTGCCCTACCCCACCGAGAATCCCTGGGGTTGATTGATTAGAAAGGAAGTCTTTTGTTATGAAATTCTTTATTGATACCGCGAACGTCAACGAGATCCGCGCCGCAAACGACATGGGCGTCATCGCAGGCGTCACCACCAACCCCAGCCTCATCGCCAAGGAGGGCCGGGACTACGCCGAGACGCTGGCTGAAATTGCCACCATCGTGGACGGCCCCATCAGCGGTGAGGTGAAAGCCACCACCACCGATGCCGAGACGATGGTCAAGGAGGGCGAGGCCATCTACGCCCTGGACCCCAAGCACATGGTCGTCAAGATCCCCATGACCGCTGAGGGCCTGAAGGCCATCAAGGCACTGTCCGCCAAGGGCATTCCCACCAACTGCACGCTGGTGTTCTCCGCAGGGCAGGCACTGCTGGCGGCAAAGGCGGGAGCAACCTATGTGTCTCCGTTTGTGGGCAGACTGGATGACATTTGTAGCGACGGTGTGGGGCTGGTTGCCCAGATTGTCGATTTATATCAGACGTATGATTACACAACACAGGTCCTGGCCGCTTCCATCCGCAACACTTTGCACATATTGCAATGTGCTGAAGTGGGCGCAGATGTAGTAACTTGTCCTCTGTCTGCTATCAAAGGATTACTGACCCATCCACTGACAGATATCGGACTGGAAAAGTTTCTTGCCGACTATCGAAAAGTGAACGGATGATTTTTTGATTATTTCATCCATTTGTATATTCGGGCGACCAAACGTCGCCCCTACAAAATATTCCTATTTGAACTTAAGATAACCGATGCGGGTACATTTAACTCCTCTGCTTTCATAATGTGACAGCACTTTGGCCGACTTAATATATAATGTATCCCTTTGATTAATCTTCTTGGTATAACAATTCAATGTATCCGGTGTCAGACTAGGTGCTGCTGCTTTTATAACAAAGGAAAAACGATTGCCGTCCGCATCTGCCGCCAACACACTTTGATCCACATAATAGTCATGAGTCTTGTAGCTATCCAACTGCAATCTTACCCCCAGTACCTCCAAGTGCAAATCGACCAGCTTCTCTCCTTTTCCGCCTATGAAACGGCTTCCGCCGGACAAATGATGTTTTCTAATCACAGTATCATAATGCACCACCGCAAAGTCTTTGGCAATCACAGCCAGCTTCTTATCGCGAGGATTTCGGGCTTCAAATTTATGAGCCAGCCATAACACATAATTAGGGTCGACATAATACACCTCGGCCAACCGTTTGCCTCTGTATTTACCGAAAGCCACAATATCTTCGGAAGAGCCGTAATAAGGCTCAAAGAAACTGTTATCTTTTACCTTCAGCATGATATTACAATTCTGCAAATACAAAAATGCACGTTCGGCAGCATCATCGAAAGTGACAGCCAGAGTGCGTACAAACAAAGGAGAATGGCTATTATCAGGAAAGATGCGCCACAAAGCATAATAAGAACGGTAGGGAGTAGAAACGCTAATCGCATAATATCCTGTGTCTTCCCTGCGTCCCTTATTAAAATGGTCTATTTTCTGAAAGACTTTCTCAGCCATTACATTGGTTATCTGATACAGAGTTATATTTTTATCCATCACCTCCTCCTTTCATATTCAACTAAAGTTTTCCTTTTCGTAAATATAGGAATTTATGGGGACTTTCCAAAAAAAACTCGTTTTTTCTCTTTAAAACCAATCTTTAGCTATGCGTTGCAAAGAAGAAAATAATAAAAACACCCACATCACCTGCAGACACAATAAAAGCCCGCAGAATTATCACATCCACACGGGCTTTACTTTATAATTTCCAAAGTCTTAAAGGCAAAGGAAGAAGTTTTGTCACTTATTCAAAAATAGCATCCAAGCCGGTATTGTCTTCGCTGCTCGAAGAGTTATCCATCAGCGTATCCTTACAAGGATCAAAGTCTTCGGGTATATTGAAACGTTCTTCCTGTGAATATCCCAAACTTTTATCCTTATATACTTTCTGCATATAGAGTCCCCATACCGGCAGCGCCATGGCAGCCCCCTGACCGTTGACCATCGTGTCAAAATGAATATCGCGGTCTTCACCGCCCACCCATACACCGGAAACCAGTGAAGGCGTAAAGCCCATAAACCAACCGTCGGAGTTATTGTTGGTAGTACCCGTCTTACCTCCCATATCAGCAGTAATGCCGTACAAACGGCGAACGCGTCCACCCGTACCTTCATTGATAACCGCACGCAGCATTACCAACATCTTATATGCACTCGATTCACTGATAACTTCATCCATCTGAGGAGTAAAGTTGGCAAGTACATTTCCCTCGTTATCCTCTATCCGAGTGACAAACAACGGTGCAGTGCGGATTCCTCTGTTGGCAAACGCAGTGTAGGCACTGACCATCTCGCCTACCGATATTTCGCAAGGACCGAGACTCAATGACACCACCGGATCTATTTGCTTATTCAATACACCAAACGAATGAATCAAACGAACCAACTGATAAGGATTCAACTTACTCATCAGATATGCCGTTACCCAATTATCGGAATTGGCCAACCCCCATTTGATTGTCACCATTTCACCATAACGTTTCTTGTTGGCATTGCGCGGAGTCCAGGGACGTCCGTTTTCATCTATTAACGTTTGTTCCACATGGCGCACCTCGTCACAAGGAGAAAAACCATTTTCCATCGCCAGCGTATATAGATAAGGTTTGATGGTAGACCCCACCTGGCGGCGTCCTGTCATAGCCATATCATACTGAAAATAATTATAATTAGGTCCTCCCACGTATGCTTTTACATATCCGGTTGTGGGATCCATCGACATGAATCCGGCACGCAGAAAATGCTTGTAATACCTGATAGAGTCCATCGGTGTCATAATAGTATCTTTCTCTCCCTCGTATGAGAATACAGACATCTCATACTTCGTATCAAACGCCTTACGGATTTCAGCTTCCGAATATCCGGCTTCTTTCATAATACGATAACGGTCGGTTTGCTTCATGGCTCTGGTCATGATAGTATTTACCTCTTCCTGAGTCAGATTCCTAGTGAACGGAGCTGTTTTCTTCTTCGACTTTTCTTTGAAGAAACGCGGTTGCAGATATTTAGCTACGTGCTCACTCACAGCTTCTTCGGCATAGCGCTGCATACGTGAGTCGAGTGTGGTGTAAATCTTCAGTCCGTCTGTATATATATTATAGTTCGTACCATCTTTCTTCTTATTCTTGGCACACCAACCAAACAGCGGATTATTTTTCCACGCCAAAGAATCTTCATAATATTTCTGCATCTGCCAGCCGCGATATTCACTCTTCTTCGGCTCCTTGGCTGTCATTACGCCACGCAGATATTCACGGAAGTAAGTTGCCAAACCTTCCTTGTGGTCCACACGACGATACTTCAACACCAACGGTAACTTCTTCAGCGAATCCGCCTCAGCATCACTTAGATAACCGGTTTTTCGCATCTGATCAAGCACCACATTACGACGCCCACGGGAACGCTCGTTAAAACGTTTCGGGTTATATAGCGAAGGATTCTTGCACATACCCACCAGCGTTGCCGCCTCTTCCGTTTTCAGGTCTTTCGGTTCCTTAGAGAAATAAGTGTTTGCTGCCGTCTTGATTCCCACAGCATTATTAAGGAAATCAAACTTATTGAGATACATGGTCAGGATTTCTTCCTTGGTGTAATAACGCTCCAGTTGCACAGCAATTACCCACTCGATAGGTTTCTGCAACAGACGTTCCATCACATTGTCCGCTGTAGGAGAATAGAACTGCTTGGCCAGCTGCTGCGTGATGGTACTACCACCTCCCGCATTTTTCTGCATCAAAATACCGCGTTTCACCAATGCGCGGATAAACGCACGTGCATCAATTCCTGAGTGTTCTGAAAAACGTTCATCCTCGGTAGCAATCAAGGCATGAATCAAGTTAGGTGACAACTGGTCGTATCCCACAAAAACACGGTTTTCCTTACTGATTGACCAAGTGCCCAGCATTTTGCCATCATCGGATATAATCTCGGTTGCAAACTTCAAGTTCGGATTCTCCAACTCCTCGATAGGAGGAACATAACCAATCCACCCCTTGGCTATCGCGGTAAAAATGAAGGCTATAGCTAATATTACACAGGCTACCAACGCCCAAAGTACATAAATAAACTTCTTCCTCATGTCTGTTTCTAGTAATTATCACTGCAAAAGTAAGGAAAAACTTTGAGATAGAAGGCGTTTCTAACAAAGTTCAACTAAATATCTTTAGAAGCTTCGTCATTTTATTTTTTTTTCATACCTTTACGCTCCGTATAATTGTAATTATAAATACAAATAGGTATGGAAAATAGAAGTTTAGTCACTATTGCCGAACACTCCAAAGAGAAAATTCTCTATTTGTTGGAAATGGCAAAAGAGTTTGAGAAGAAACCTAACCGTAAATTATTGGACAACAAGGTGGTAGCCACTCTTTTTTTCGAGCCATCTACCCGAACACGACTCAGTTTTGAAACAGCAGCCAACCGCTTGGGAGCACGGGTTATCGGATTCACCGACCCCAAAGTTACCAGTTCTTCAAAAGGCGAAACATTAAAAGACACAATTATGATGGTGAGCAACTATGCCGACATTATCGTAATGAGACATTATCTGGAAGGAGCTGCGCGCTATGCCAGCGAAGTTGCCCCGGTGCCTATTGTAAATGCAGGAGACGGAGCCAACCAGCATCCTTCACAAACCATGCTAGACCTCTATTCCATATACAAAACACAAGGCACTCTCGAAAATCTGAATATCTATTTGGTAGGCGACCTGAAATACGGACGAACCGTTCACTCCCTGTTGATGGCCATGCGCCATTTCAACCCGACTTTTCACTTTATCGCTCCCGAAGAGCTGAAAATGCCCGAGGAGTATAAACTGTATTGCCGCGAACACGGTATTAAATATAAGGAATATACAGACTTCAACGAAGATACTATTGCCGAAGCCGACATTCTGTATATGACACGTGTGCAACGCGAACGCTTCACCGATTTGATGGAGTATGAACGCGTGAAAGACGTATATATATTAAGGAATGAAATGTTGAGACACACCCGCCCCAACCTGCGCATTCTTCACCCGCTGCCCCGCGTAAACGAAATCGCATACGATGTGGACGAAAATCCAAAAGCATACTATTTCCAGCAGGCACAAAACGGACTGTATGCACGCCAGGCCATCCTTTGCGATGTATTGGGCATTACATTGGATGATGTAATTGAAGATGGTAATAAGTAAAAACGAAAAGACTATGAGCGAAAAGAACAAACAAGAATTACAAGTTGCCGCTTTAAAGAACGGAACTGTTATAGACCATATACCTTCCGACAAACTGTTTACTGTAGTTGCATTGCTCGGATTACAGAATTCTGACTCAAACATTACTATCGGAAACAACTTCGAGAGCAAGAAATTGGGTAAGAAAGGTATCATCAAGGTAGCCGACCGTTTCTTTACGGATGAAGAGATCAGCCGCCTGTCGGTAGTTGCCCCCAACGTGAAACTAAATATTATCCGTGACTATGAAGTAGTGGAAAAGAAACAGGTACTGATGCCCGAAGAGTTACGCGGCATCGTGAAATGCGCCAACCCCAAATGTATCACCAATAATGAACCGATGGCAACCCTGTTTCACGTCATCGACAAGGAACACGGTATTTTGAAATGCCACTATTGCGAAAAAGAACAAAGCAAAGAAGCAATTAAGTTATTATGAAACAAGACTGGAAACCGGGAACCATGATTTATCCGCTGCCAGCTGTTCTGGTGAGTTGCGGAAGTACGGAAGAAGAATATAATATCATCACAGTGGCGTGGGCAGGTACAATATGTACCAACCCACCCATGTGTTATATATCCGTACGCCCCGAACGTCACTCTTATCCCATTCTGAAACGCAATATGGAGTTTGTCATCAACCTCACTACCAGGGATATGGCTTTTGCTACCGATTGGTGCGGTGTGCGCTCCGGAAGAGATTATAATAAGTTTCAAGAAATGAAACTAACCCCCGGAAAGGCAAAAATGGTAAGTGCACCCATCATTGAAGAATCTCCACTATGTATCGAGTGCCGTGTGAAGGAAATCATTTCACTGGGTTCACACGATATGTTCATTGCCGATGTAGTGAACGTAAAAGCGGATGACAAATATCTGAATAAAGAAACAGGAAAGTTCGAACTGGCCGGGAGCAACCCATTGGTATATGTACACGGCGGATATTTTGATTTGGGTACCAAGATCGGTAAATTTGGCTGGTCAGTAGAAAAAAGAAAAAAGAATAGATGAAGAAAAATTTCCTGCTCATATCGGCATTGTTTCTTTCCACGTCTGTCCTGAAAGCAGAAGAACAGAAGCAGAGCTCCCAAACAGAGCCTAAAGTCAACATAGGCCTGAAAGCAGGATTTAACTCCTCCATGTATTTCACCAGCCGCCTGCAACTGGACGGGCAACGTTTTGAAGACATACAAAACAACTACAAGGTAGGCTATTTTGCCGCCTTGTTTTTCCGTTTCAACATGAAACGCCATTTCATCCAACCCGAGTTTACTTATAACGTAAACAAAGGAGATATCACTTTCGACAAAAATCAAAACAACGAAACTCTCCCACCCGATTTTGCCACTATCCGTTCCACCATCCATTCATTGGAAATCCCCCTGCTGTATGGATACAGCTTCGTCAAAAGTCATCCATACGGCATGGCATTCTTCATCGGTCCCAAACTGGAATATATCTGGAAGAGAAAGACGAAAGAAGAATTCTCCAACTTTGGGCATGACAATATTCAAGAAGAGTTACACCCCATCAATGTGAGCAGTGTCATCGGTTTAGGCGTAAATATCTCGAATATTTTTTTTGATTTCCGCTACGAAATAGGGCTGACCAACATATCAAAAGAAATCATTTACGAAAAGAACATCAACGGAGAAATATCCCACGAAAAAGGCATTGTTATCAACCGTCATAAAAACGTACTCAGCTTCTCATTGGGAGTTATTTTTTAAATTATCACAGTAGCGAAAGATTTTCCCGAATTTATTTCCTTCTAACCTAAAATTTCTTAACTTTGTGAACTCTAAATCGAATATCGTACATAAACTTATTATAAAAAGAAATGAAAAGAGACGATTTGATTTTCGATATCATCGAAAAAGAGCATCAACGCCAGCTCAAAGGTATCGAGCTGATTGCATCCGAAAACTTTGTCAGTGACCAAGTAATGCAAGCCATGGGGTCTTGCCTTACCAACAAGTATGCCGAAGGTTATCCGGGCAAACGCTATTATGGTGGTTGCGAAGTGGTAGACCAAAGCGAACAAATCGCAATCGACAGACTAAAACAAATCTTTGGTGCGGAATGGGCCAATGTTCAGCCTCAAGCCAATGCCGCTGTTTTCTTGGCGGTCTTGAATCCGGGCGATAAATTCATGGGATTGAATCTGGCTCACGGTGGTCATCTGTCACATGGTTCTTTGGTAAATACATCGGGGATCATCTACACTCCGTGCGAATACAATCTGAACAAAGAAACAGGACGTGTAGACTACGATCAGATGGAAGAAGTGGCATTACGTGAAAAGCCGAAAATGATTATCGGCGGCGGCTCTGCATACTCTCGCGAATGGGACTACAAACGTATGCGTGAAATAGCCGATAAAGTGGGTGCCATCTTGATGATTGATATGGCTCATCCGGCCGGACTCATTGCCGCAGGTCTGCTAGACAATCCTGTAAAATATGCTCACATCGTTACCTCCACCACTCATAAAACACTTCGCGGGCCTCGTGGCGGTGTCATCATGATGGGCAAAGACTTCCCTAACCCATGGGGTAAGAAAACTCCGAAAGGTGAAATCAAGATGATGTCGCAACTATTGGACTCTGCCGTATTCCCGGGCATCCAGGGCGGACCGTTGGAACACGTTATCGCTGCCAAAGCTGTTGCCTTCGGTGAATGTTTACAACCTGAATATAAAGAATATCAAAAACAAGTACAGAAGAATGCCAAAGTATTGGCACAGGCTTTGATAGATCGTGGCTTTACCATTGTATCCGGTGGCACCGACAATCACTCCATGCTGGTAGATTTACGCACTAAATATCCTGATTTGACAGGTAAAGTGGCTGAAAAAGCATTGGTTTCTGCCGATATCACAGTAAACAAAAATATGGTGCCGTTCGACAGCCGTTCAGCATTCCAGACTTCGGGTATCCGCCTGGGTACTCCTGCCATTACAACTCGCGGTGCAAAAGAAGATTTGATGATTGAAATTGCCGAAATGATTGAAACCGTTCTTTCTAATGTGGATAATGAGGAAGTAATTGCACAGGTTCGCGCCCGCGTGAATGAAACAATGAAGAAATATCCTATTTTTGCTTATTAAAAACAGGAAACACTTACATTTACCATCAAAGAAATGGGGATTGTGTCTAAACATTGAGATAGACCGGTTAGTTTTGACGCACCCCATTTCTTGAACTATAAAAGAAAAACAAAAGCACGTTTCACACGTATCAAGGGATTAAGGCACTGTTTCACAATCAATTGCAGTGAAACATAGAATAATGTATTAAGCTGATGATACTTCATACAACAACCTCCCCCCAAAAAAAGACCAAGGTCTTTTTTCAAAACTCTTTCGGCTTTCAAGAAAACACCAAGGTCTTTTAAAAAAACATCAAGGCCTTTATGCAAAACACTTCCGGCTTTTTTGAAAAAGCCTAAATGTTTTCCATCTCTACTGGAAATCCTCCTTTATTTTTATACCTTTGCACACATTTTACATTAACGACTGATGAAAGGAACAAAGAATCTAACTCAAGGTCCCATTCTACGCCAGCTTTTTACTTTAGCAATGCCCATTATGGCTACTTCTTTTATCCAAATGGCATATAGCCTGACAGATATGGCATGGGTAGGAAGATTGGGAAGTGAAGCCATTGCCGCTGTGGGTTCCGTAGGGATTCTCACATGGATGTCCACCGCCATTGCCTTGCTCAATAAAGTAGGTGCCGAAGTAAATGTGGGGCAAGCAATCGGTGCTCAAGACGAACAAGCCGCACGTAATTTTGCTTCCAATAATATTACTTTAGCACTGTTGATTTCCGTACTTTGGGGTGCCATACTATTTATCTTTGCACGCCCTATAATCAGCATCTACGAATTGCAACCACACATCGAAGACATGGCAGTGGAATATCTGCGCATCATATCTACAGCATTGCCGTTCGTATTCCTGTCCACTGCTTTTACCGGAACATTCAATGCAGCAGGAAGGAGTAAGATTCCTTTCTCAATCAACGGTATTGGTCTGATAACTAACATTATACTAGACCCTCTCCTCATCTTTGGTTTAGGATGGGGAACTACCGGTGCCGCTATCGCCACCTGGCTGGCAGAAGCCATCGTATGCTTTCTTTTTGTCTATCAATTAAAGAAGAAAAAGATTCTGTGGGACAACTTTATTTTCTTTACACACCTTAAAAAACAATACGCCGTACGCATTATCAAGATAGGACTCCCTGTAGCAACATTCAACACCCTATTTGCATTCGTCAATATGTTTCTCGGACGAACCGCCTCCGAACAGGGTGGGCATCTAGGGCTGATGGCTCTCACCACAGGCGGACAGATTGAAGCCATAACCTGGAATACCTCACAAGGTTTTGCCACTGCCCTCAGCGCTTTTGTAGCTCAAAACTACGCAGCACGCCAAGTAGCCCGTGTACTGAAGGCCTACCACACCACCTTGTGGATGACTTTTATCTTCGGCACCTTCTGTACCTTCATTTTTATATGCTATGGTAATGAATATTTTCTATCTTTGTACCTGAGAAAGCAGCTTACGAAACCGGCGGTGTATTTTTACGCATTGACGGATACTCCCAAATATTTATGATGCTTGAAATCACCATCCAGGGAGTATTCTACGGAATCGGACGTACAATGCCGCCTGCTGTGATAAGTGTCAGCTGCAATTATCTGCGCATCCCGATGGCGCTCCTGTTTGTCTCATGGGGATGGGGATTGCCGGGCATTTGGTGGAGCGTAACCATTACCAGCACAATGAAAGGGATTATCTGCCTGATATGGTTTATGGCTATCAAGAAAAAGGCATTAAGTTATCAGGCTGATTGATGAACAATTTTTGCATTAAGTCATTATATAATTAAAAACAAATGAGATTATGAAAAAGACTAAATTTATTGCTTTTTTGCTGAGTGCGACATTAGTATTCAGTGGATGTGGTAACATGAATAATACAACTAAAGGCGGACTAATCGGCGGCGGTGGCGGTGCTGCCTTGGGTGCTATTATCGGAGGTATTGCCGGACACGGCAAAGGTGCTGCTATCGGTGCTGCCGTTGGTGCTGCCGTTGGTACGGGTGCCGGTGTTTTGATTGGCAAGAAAATGGATAAGGCAGCTGCCGAAGCTGCTCAGATTCAAGGTGCTCAGGTAGAGCAAGTAACTGATAACAACGGACTTCAGGCTGTAAAAGTTACTTTCGACTCGGGCATTCTCTTCAACACCGGAAATGCTTCCCTAAGTCCTCAAGCCAAATCAGCATTGAGCAAATTCGCCAACAATGTATTGAATCAGAACAGAGGCATGGACGTATCCATATATGGTTACACCGACAATCAAGGTTGGAGAAACAGCACTGCCGAACAAAGCATCCAAAAGAACCTCAACTTGTCTCAAGAACGTGCACAAAGCGTAGCAAGTTATCTGTTGAGTTGCGGTGCCAGCACTTCGCAAATCAAATCAGTTGAAGGTTTGGGCCAAGCCGACCCTATAGCAAACAATGATACTGCCGAAGGACGTCAGCAGAATCGTCGCGTGGAAGTATATATGTATGCCAGCCAACAAATGATTCAGCAGGCTGAAGCCGGTACATTGAAATAAATTATGTGATAAAATCACGCTTTCAACTACCTCTGTGAGTAGATTGAAAGCGTGATTTTACTTTTTTCGCTACGCAAACATGAAGAAAAAAAAGATTCTTAAGTTTATCCGCAATCTATTGATTATATTCTTTGGCTCATCTATTCTGTCAGTCATAGCTTTGCGTTTTATCCCCGTTTATTTTACTCCCCTGATGTTCATCAGAACCGCACAACAGATAATTCATGGCGAGGACATCAAATGGAAACACACCTGGGTGTCGAAAGAGAAGATTTCCCGCCATCTGCCCATGGCTGTCATAGCTTCGGAAGACAACCGGTTTGCCGAACATAATGGATTCGACTTTAAAGAAATAGAAAAAGCCATGGAGGAAAACAAGACCAGAAAACGTCCTCGCGGCGCAAGCACTATCAGCCAACAAACTGCCAAGAACGTGTTTTTATGGCCGGCCTCCTCTTGGCTGAGAAAAGGGCTGGAAGTGTATTTCACGACTCTCATAGAATTATGTTGGAGTAAAGAAAGGATTATGGAAGTTTATCTCAATTCCATCGAAATGGGAAAAGGAATCTATGGAGCAGAAGCCGTTGCCAAAGAGCATTTTCATAAAAAGGCAGGTCAATTGACTCCGGGTGAATGTGCCCTGATAGCAGCCAGCCTGCCCAACCCCCGCAAGTTTAATTCGGGCAAGCCAAGCAACTATATGTTTAAAAGACAAAAGAAAATTCTTTATCTAATGAAATGTGTTCCCGCTTTCCCCCCAAAAGAAAAGAAGAAGGCGGAAAACACTTAGCCCTGCCTTACAATACGGATATGATTCGAACCCCGGTATGAGTCCTTTTATCCTTTGAATAGTCATACATTGGCTGAGGGTCCAGAATTACCTTCTTTGCCACAGAGGAAGCATGCAGCAAATGAAGGGTATCTCCCACCCAACAGACAAAACCGACGTGTACCACATCAAGTCCGGTAATATTCGTTGTGATTGCCAATATATCACCATCCTTAATATTCAACTTATAAGGAGGATAGCTCAGTTGGTCTTTCGGAAAGTAAGTAACCACACTCCCATTCAACGCCTGTTCCTGCCGCACTATTTCAGCTACTAAAGAGGGATTATCTTTCAGCTGCCTATAACTGTCGGGATGGGTAGACATGAAGTTGAGATGCAACTCCTGTTGCAGGGTGCTGAATTCGTCTGTCCGCTCCTTTACGATACCCTTCCGCTCATTATCCTTTATCCACTCGCTGAAATAATGCAGACGTGATGGATAGCCATTCAATACTCCGCCCCTATAACGAATATGTTGCAACGCTTTTTTAAAACTGCCAAAGTTCCTTTCCTTGTCTTTATCTGCTAAAGCCAAAGCTAAAACCGTCTCAACAAAAGTCGTACAATCCACCTTGTCCAAATGAACTACAAGGTTTTCCTCGTTGCCTTCATCCAAGGTTCCCGCCACGTAAGGCACGCCCAGCATCTGTCGGGCAAAAAACATTGTTCTGCTGCTATCGCCGGGCAATGCCGACGCTTTCTGCAATAAAGCCTCCACTTTTATACTGTCTTTCTCTTGAGCTGCCGCAGGAAGCATCAGCATTCCTGTCAAAAAGAATAATAAAGCCGTTCGTTTCATCCTGTTGGTTTTCTGAAGGAGTAAAGATAGTAATTAAATAAATGATAATAAAAAAACAGGCGCCTGTTTTTTAGAAAAACAAACGCCCGTCCCTTGTTGCTATATTATAAATCAAGCGAAAAACTCCGTTCGTTCCAAGTAAGCAATGACATCACCTTTGTTGACAACCGCACCCTGTGCAGCACATACTTCCACTACTCTTCCGGTGAAATTGGCCATTATCTTTTCGTATTCTCCCCATGGAGTGGAAATATAACAGAACACTTCGTCATGCTGGTATTTACGACCGATAAAAGGAGCTGTCGACGGACCTTCCACCGATACTTCCCACAATACCTGTCCTTTTTCGGGCGCAATAATCGGGTCGGCCTTGGCGCGCTTATACTTTTTGATTTCTTCTTCATTAAAACCACTCTTTGCCATTGCCGCATCTTTAGCATGTTGTAACTCTTCCTCAAAACGCTTTTTGGCAACCCCGGACTTATAATCACGATACTGGCGATCGTGCATGGCCAGTTCGAAAAGCTCCTCGTCATCCTCTCCATATTCCCAGCCATTTTCATCCATTTCCTTTCGATATTCATCCAAAGCATCCGGATAATTCAACTGCGGGTCGGTATCAACAAATTCATATCCTTTAGATTTCGCCAACTCTATAATCTCCGGTGCAAGCGTACCAGGAAGACGTCCACTTTTACCCAGAATCATATCCCAAGTGTGGTTATCTATCATTGTCCAGCGATCTTCCCCTTTTACCTGCTGCATAAGATTCATTAATGCAACATTCTTCACATACTGGCTGAAAGGAGTCACCAAAGGAGGATAACCCAGCTTGGGCCATACATATTCCACTTCATCAAAAAGCATCACA
>ENA-OPCV01002057-OPCV01002057.1-human-gut-metagenome-genome-assembly--contig:-NODE-2057-length-13426-cov-1.731957_pt1 | contig 13426 bp, 11 predicted proteins | sample MGYA00241257_ERZ501494 | MGnify/ENA primary metagenome ERZ501494 (study PRJEB25962, sample SAMEA2042618) | human gut metagenome | biome: human gut; feature: human-associated habitat; material: faeces...
GCCCACAGTCCGCTCTTATACCGTTTCAGAACCCACGGCCATTTTACAAACTCATCTGTGCACAGCAGGAAATAAACCCAGAGAACCGGAAGCTTGAAGACAAACGCTGCAATAAATCCAAGCGGCACCGCGTAGCACCACATATCAATCGTATCGCAGACCAGTCCGAACTTTGTGTCACCTCCGGCACGGAATACTCCGGCAATCAGCGTTGTATTGACGGCCGTCCCCATAATATAATAGGTGTTAATCAGCAGCATATATTTCAGATAATGCATCGCAGTCTCATTTAAAGAAGCAAACTTCAGTACAAACGGCGTGATACCCAGTACAACCAGTCCGCCCACAGCTCCGGTAACAACCGTCAGCTTCAGCAGTTTAGACGCATATTCCTTCGCCTTTTCCAGATTTCCTTCTCCCATAACATTTCCAAGCAGAATACCGCCCGCACTTGCCACACCAAAGCACAGCACAGTTCCGATATTTCTTACAACGACAACGAGCGAGTTTGCCGCTACCGCATCGCTTCCCAGATGGCCCAGGATCACAGAATACATCGAAAATGCAACGCCCCAGGAAAGATCATTTCCAAGCGCCGGAAGTGACAGCTTCACAAAATCGGAAAACAGCATCTTGTTGCGGATGAACATGTACCGCAGATCGAGCTTAATATCCTTACTCATGATCGACACAATCACACAGCCGATCAGTTCAATGACACGCGACATCGCCGTTGCGATTGCAACACCGGTTGCTCCAAGCTTCGGAAATCCGAAGAGACCAAAAATGAAGCATGCGTTGAAAAATACGTTCAGTGCGAATGCCATCATATTCATCGCCATGCTGATCGTCACACGGCCGAGGCTTCGAAGCACCGCAAGATAGATCTCCGTAATGCCCCAGCACAGGTAGGTCACACCCATGACGCGCAGATACGAAGCACCGATCCGGATCAGTTCCGCATTATCTGTAAACAGACGCATCATCATCTGTGGCATGGTAAAAGCAATTCCTGCCACAACAACGGAGATGATGACGGAGAATCGAAGTGCGATTCCCTCGACAGTCTGAATTGCTCGCATATTGCCTTTTCCAAAGTACTGGGCACACAGAAGTGTTGCTCCTGTTCCCAGTCCATAATAAACCATAAATAATACATTTGCATAGTTGGATGCCAGGGATACCGCGGAAATAGCGGACTGTCCCACGTAGTTCAGCATCACGACATCGGCAGAGTTGACTGCCGCGCTTAAAAGATTCTGAATCACAATCGGCAGAACCAGCTTAAAAATCTGGCTGTAAAAGCCCTGCTCTTTTGTTGTTGCCCTCATGTTTCTTCTCCATTTCTCTTCTTTATTTGTCTTCTTTCTTTTCCTGTTTTGCCTTCACATACGGATATCGGACCTGCGTGTAAACAAACATCACCAGAATATAGATGCCGCATGCGATCGCCGCTGAAACGGTAAGATCCGACAGATTGACATACGAGGTTCCGATCATCAGAATGCCGATGAAAAACAGCAGAATGTGAAGTGTCCGCTTTTTCATACAAAACGCAGATTTCTGATACTCTTCCGGGAAGATATCCGGCAGACGCCAGCAGGCCAGGAGTACCATAAATTCCGTCACCATATCGGTTCCGACACCCATGTTTGAAATCAATGTCAGATCCATTCCCGTAAGGATCGGAATAGCGCCCATCAGGAAAAAGACCATCAGAAGGATCACCGGAACACCGTTTTTATTCTCCTCCGCAGTTTTTTCCGGCAGCCAGCCCTGTTTTGCGGCCGCCTGCAGTCCTCGCGTCACCCAGCTCAAGGTTCCATTCAGGGTGGTGAGCAGTGCAAATACAGCACCGCCGAACACGAAGAACAGGTACAGCCAGGTTGGAAAAATCTCCTGCGCGACAAGCGTCAGGTTCTGAAATGCGACCGTTTCGACCGGAAGTACGCCGCCTGCCACGATACCAATCAGCACGTAGAATACAGCAACGATACTCGTGGAAAGCACGATAACCTTTGGAATCGTGCGGGACGGCTCCACGATATCATCACCGTTCTCCGCAACGAATTTTGCGCCTCCGCACGCAAAACTCAAAAGTGCTACACCTGTGAAAAAGTTCTTCGAACCGTTCGGCATCAGGTTGGATACCGTCGGTGTCAGAGCATCCCAGCTTACTTTGGGCAGTCCGAATACAATAAATAAGAACAGGCTCAAAAGCAGCAGCACAACCATGCCCTTTTGCACCAGTGCGCTCGATTTCAGTCCGATAAGATTGATGGCGGTGCAGATAACAAGTGCTGCCATTGCGACAGCCGACTCGCCAAACTGCGGAAAAATCGAGCAGAAATAGCTTGCAAAGCCTTTCGCGTACGTTGCGATCAGAACCTGGCTTAAGACAAACATCGCAATGTACATAAATCCAGCTTTTTCGCCCAGCAAACGTCGGATATAGGTAAATCCGGCGCCTGATGACGGGATTGCGGACGTCAGGATAATAAACGGTACACAGGTGATAATGGCAAGCACGGCGCCTAAAATAAACGCTGCGGCAATGCCGTGTCCTGTCAGACCGATGACGATTCCCGTCAGTACCATGATGCCCGAACCGATGATCTGTCCGATCGCAAGTCCCATACAGTCGGAAAAATTCAGTTTTTTATGACCTTCCCCCATACATTTTCCTCCCTTTTTCTCCCAATGTACTCTCGTTTCTGTTGGCGGATCCCAACAGAAACGCATAGCATCCTATTTTTTTATTCTACCGAAATCTCATCGTTTGTCAATTTGCAAAATGCGCAAGGTTTAACGCTTTACCTGTACAGAATAGACAAATATTATAATTGAACTTATTTTTCTTCTATTTTGAACTTTTCAATATTTTTTACAAATTTCAGCTTTTCTATTGAACTTTCTTCCCGCTCATGCTACAATAAGCACAGTTTTGAACTTTCTTTATTTTGCATTCTATTTTAAGGAGATTTTCTATGACAAATGAAACCTTTTCCGACCGTCTGAAACTGGCCATGCAGGCGAAACAGTTCAAGCAGGTCGATTTGATCCGAGCGGCCCAGCGGCGCGGTGTGAAGCTTGGAAAAAGCCATGTCAGCCAGTATGTCAGCGGAAAAACGGTTCCGCGCTCCGACATTCTTCACTTTCTGGCCGATGTGCTCCAGGTCGATCCCGACTGGCTGCTTGCAAAAGATTCCACAGTAAACTATACGGCAGATACGGTTTCCGATCCGGCAGAATCCTTTTCTGATCCATCTGCCGCTTCCCTTTCCCAGACAAAAACAGGAGGTTCCCCTATGCGAGAATTTAAAAAATCATCAAAACTCGACAATGTCTTATATGATGTCCGCGGACCTGTCGTAGAAGAAGCAAACCGCATGGAAGCGTGCGGCACACAGGTTCTGAAACTGAACATTGGAAATCCGGCTCCATTTGGCTTCCGTACTCCTGATGAGGTCATCTACGACATGAGCCATCAGCTTACCGACTGCGAGGGTTACTCTCCTTCCCAGGGTCTCTTCTCTGCACGAAAAGCGATCATGCAGTATGCGCAGTTAAAGAAACTGCCAAATGTTTCTATCGATGATATCTACACCGGAAACGGCGTCAGTGAGCTGATCAACCTCTGCATGTCCGCTCTTCTGGATGATGGGGATGAAATCCTCATCCCATCCCCGGATTACCCTCTCTGGACTGCCTGCGCAACGCTGGCCGGTGGAAAAGCCGTCCACTACATCTGCGATGAACAGTCCGAATGGTATCCGGACATCGATGATATGCGAAAAAAAATCACCGACCGCACAAAAGCGATCGTTATCATCAATCCGAATAACCCGACCGGTGTACTCTATCCAAAGGAACTCCTTCTTGAGATCATCCAGATTGCAAGAGAATCCGGACTTCTGATCTTTGCAGATGAAATCTATGACCGTCTCGTTATGGATGGCAAACAGCACATCTCTCTTGCTTCACTGACAGAGGATGTTCCGGTCATTACATTAAACGGTCTGTCCAAATCACACTGTCTGTGCGGATACCGCTGCGGATGGATGGTCATCAGCGGTCCAAGAGAACTGACCGAAGATTACAGACAAGGCATCATCCAGTTAACATCTCTGCGTCTGTGCGCCAATACCATGGCACAGATCGTCATCCCTGCAGCTCTTGATGATATGGAGACACCTGCTTCTATGGTTCGGCCGGGCGGCAGAATCTATGAGCAGCGTGAAGCAACCGTTCGTGAACTTGAGAAGATCGACGGTCTGTCATTTGTAAAAAATGACGCTGCATTCTATGTCTTCCCGAAACTGGACGTGAAGAAATTTAACATCACCAATGACAAGCAGTTTGCCCATGATCTGCTGGATGTCACCAATATCCTGCTCGTTCCCGGAAGTGGATTCGACTGGAAAGATCCGGATCACTTCCGTATCGTCATGCTTCCGCAGGCAGATATCTTAAGTGATGCGATCCGCCGGATGGGAACATTCCTTGACGGATATAAGCAGAAATAATATGAGCAGCAGCCATCCTTAAATAGTACATAGATAAAATACATTCCCGGTAAAAATCCAATCTCTCTTTTTTCGTCGATGTTTCAGTTATCCGGGAATGTATTTTTATCTGCTTTTCACTGTATTCCAGGCTCCGACTACTTCATTTACGGTGCTGACTGTCACAAATGCATGTTCATCTGTTTCGTGGATGAAAGATAATATTTTTCCATATTCATTCTTTTCTAATATCGTTACAACTTCTATATGCTCTGCATGATCCAGGCCTCCATATGCCGGATAAATCGTCGCACCTCTGCGTAATTCCCTTACAATATAATTCTGAATTTTTTCATGCTCCTTTGAAAGAATGGATACTTTCTTACGCACATGGAATCCATCACAGAACCGGTCTAATACCTGACCATAAATCAACGTACCAACAAGACTTATTACCATTGTCTCTCGATCATATACAAAGATTGCTGCCATCGATATGAGCACACCTATGATCGTAATACTCTGTCCTATTTTAAATCCAAGATACTTATTGATCAACTTCGCAACAATATCAATTCCCCCGCTGGATGCATTCATGTTAAATAAGACGGCCTGTCCTGCACCAACCACGATCATGAAGCATACCAAATCGATCACGATATTCCCGGACAAGGATTCCACATGCGGAGTCAGTATCTCAAAAATCCTCAGATACATCGGAAGCATAAGTGATGCAAGAACGGTCTTCACACCGAATTCCCTGCCGATAAAAATATACCCTATGACCAACAGTATCATATTTAAGACAAATGTAATTGTCGATACCGGTAACGGAATGATCTTTACCAGAACAAGAACCAGTCCTGACAGACTTCCAAGCACCAGATTATTTGGCATCATTTCATAATATACAGCTGCCGACATTAAGAACATGCCGCCCAGCATCATAATAAATTCTTTTTTTGTTATCTTCATTTCATTCTTCCTTAATTCAATATTTCTGCACAAAGATGTACTCCTCTTTTTTGTGCAAAGAGGAGTACATCTTTTTCTGAAGGGTGTCTATGCCTAAATCTGTTTCAGGCATATCTATACAATTATCATTGTTTTTATCCAGCACCCGGCGGTTAGTCCACCAATGCCGATAATGTCTTGTCTAGAGCTATCATGATCAGCGCCGCTACAAACGATACAACCGCAACTCCGATACATGCTACTTTGAATTCAATCTTTCCGCCAAACAGCAGTCCATATACCGGACCATAACTCTTTGCTGCAATAAATGTTGCAAATCCCCATACTGACATCATAACAGCCAGATAACGGCTCGGTGAATATTTACTGATAAATGAATGCCCCAGTGGTGAGAAGAACATCTCTCCCATTGTCAGAAGGAAGGCAAATACGATCAGCCATAACACACTTGCCTTTTCCCCACCACGCATGATATCAATTGCTGCGTAGAAGAGATATCCGACACCGATGATCGCAATTCCAAGTCCGGTCTTTCTGAACAGACTCATATCCCCCTGCGGTCTTTCCGCCAGTTTCTTCCATAATGCCGCTGTTACAGGTCCCAGGATAACACAGAACAGTGAGTTGGCTGCATCAAACCATGTAGACGGTACCTGATAACCTGCTACTACCCAGTCCATATTCTCTGCCCAGTAGAAATATACCGGCATATATCCCAGATACCAGAATATCCAGAATACGATGGAGAATAATGAAGCTACAAAGATTGCACCGATACGTTTCTTCTCGATCGTTGTAAGCGGCTGCTTTGTTCCTGTCTCTTCTTTTTTCTTTGCCTCTGCTGCTTTTTCCTCTTCTGTCAGAGTCTTCTTGAATGGAAGCTTTCCAAGATCACCTAAGAATCTCCAGCACACAAAGATATACCAAAGTCCTCCGAGAACCATCATCAATGCTGCCATCTTAAAGCATGGTGCAAATCCAAGCACACCATCTTTTGCAAATACATCCTTATACAGGATTCCCACCAGGAATGTTCCGATGAATGCACCCACATTTACCAGTGTATAACGCATCGAAAATGCCGGATCCATCTGTGATTTGTCCGTGATAACACGTCCGATGATCGCACCGTTTTTAAATAATGCAAGTCCCAGACTTACCAGGAAGATCATCGCATATACTCCGGCAGAACTCTTTGCGATTCCTCCGGTGAAATATCCTGCCGCAGCAATAAACATACCAACCGGTGTCGTATATCTCGCACCGATATACTTATCTACGATCACTGCCCCAAACAGCGGAAGCAGATAAGAAAATGCGGTCAGGTTTGACTGCATATTGGCAGCCACTGTATCCGAAAGTCCGAGTCCTCCGGTTGCAACCGAAGCAGTTACAAAAATCAAAATCAGCGAACGTCCCAGATAATATGCCAGACGTTCAAAAATCTCTGTACAGGCACATACCCAGAACGCTGTCGGAAAGCCTTTCTTTTTTGTCTCCATATTCTTTTCCTCACTTTTTTCTAAATTCAGTCCTTACTTTTTATGTACTTTTATTTTTTCTTCCTTGTTTCGTACATATATCCTTCTTTGTCTTATTTTATATCTTTCAAGAATGCTTTATATCCTCTGTAAGCTTCATAAATATCAGCCTTACTTGTCACCTCATACGGTGCATGCATAGAAAGTACAGCAACACCGCTGTCAATGACATTCATGCCATAATTTGCCATGATATATGCAATGGTTCCGCCGCCCCCAAGATCGACTCTTCCCATCTCCGCTGTCTGGAATCCGACTTCGTTATTGTCTAATACCTGACGCACTTTTGCGATATATTCCGCATTGGCATCGTTACTGTTATTTTTTCCGCGGCTTCCGGTAAATTTATTAAATACCAGACCTCTTCCAAAGTATGCTGTATTCTTTTTCTCAAATGCATCTGCATACAATGGATCAAATGCTGCACTTACATCAGAAGAAAGCATATAAGAATTTCTCAGAGCTCTTCTGACTTTTAACGGATTGCCATCTTCGGTAAGTGCCATCAGTTCTGCCACATAATCTTCAAAGAATCTGGAATGCATACCTGTTGCCCCAACACTTCCGATCTCTTCTTTATCTACCAGAATACAACAGCTTGTTCTTTCCGGATTCTCTGTTTCCAGCATTGCAAATAATGAAGTAAAAGCACAGACCCTGTCATCCTGTCCATATCCGATTACCATACTTCTGTCCAGTCCGCAGTCTCTTGCCTTTCCTGCCGGCACGATCTCCAGTTCTGCTGAGAGGAAATCTTCCTCTTCCATATCAAGATTCTCCTTTAAGAACTGTACTACGGCTGCCTTTACCAGCTCTTTTTCTTCTTTTTCTAACTCATCATTGCCTGTAAGCGGCTTTGTTGCAACGAGGATATCCAATCCTTCTCCTTCGACTACCACGCCCGCCTTTTTCTCAATCTGCTGCTGTGACAGATGGATCAGAAGATCTGAAATCACAAGTACCGGATCATCTTCCTTTTCCCCAATAATAATATCCTGCACTGTTCCGTCTTTTTTTGCAATTGTTCCATGGATTGCAAGCGGAATTGTAACCCACTGATATTTCTTGATCCCACCATAGTAATGCGTATCCAGATATGCCATATCACTGTCTTCATATAATGGATTCTGCTTTACATCTATTCTTGGTGAATCAATGTGTGCTCCAAGAATATTCATACCTTCTTCTAACGGTTTCTTACCGAGCTGGAACATTACAAACGCTTTCCCCATGCAGTCTGCATACACCTTATCCCCGGCTTTTAAAGTGGTTCCCTCAGAAATACAATCTTCCAGATTCTTATATCCCCATGTATCTGCCATCTTCTTTCCAAGCTTTACACATTCACGCTCTGTCTTTCCGATATCTAGACATTCTTTATAGCGGACACTCAGCTCTTCTAATTCTTTCTGCTGAATTTCTGTGTATTCTTTCCACATATTTTTTCGCTGCATCTTTTCGCTCCTCCTTTTTACTTTGCAGTCTTTCTATAAAAATAGTATCTCCGTTCACAGAATATATCCAACAAGAAAAGCGCATGTACTATAAGAAAATCTTATTTTTTTCATTGTTCTGTCAAATATAAAATGTGTATTTTCCCCTTATAAAATCGCAAAAAATTATCGATCGTTTTTCACAATCGATAATTTTTTCTTATGAGTTCACTACATTTTTAATTTCTTCCAGAATCTCTTTTACTTTCTTTTTGTTTCTTTTTTTTCTGTAGAATGCTTTGATCACGCACTCTCCTTCATATCCCGGAAGCAGCAGCATATCTCCATCACTATAGGAGAAATACTGACTGTCTGCCAGTGCATATCCGTCGTTAAATTCTACCTTTAATTTCATGGTATCCACATTGTCAACCAATTCTATTCCTTGTGTAAGCAACTGCGGATCATTCTTTTGTCCATTCATCATACTGCATAAATATGACTTTGTTCCATATCTGGTATAACGCTCAAGATCCTTTGCTTTAAACTCCGGCTGCTCATTTATCGATGATTCCAGTCCGATATATGCTCCGATCCGGCTGGATATCAGCGGCTTTTCTCCTATTTCATCCGGCTGCTCCAACTCATTTAGTCCGTATCCAATATAAATATCCAATGTATTTTCTCTCAGCATCCGGCTGCCTATGTAGGAATCCAGTTTACTGAAGTGGAAGTCTGCTTCGGAATGCTTATCATTAATCATCTTCTGCATCTTTGCCCAGAACAATTTATTTATAGAACTATCGATTCCGATACGGACTACGCTGCTTTCTTTATATCTTTCTATCTCATGCAGCATCCGTTCGTGCGTCTGCACCATCTCCCTGGCATACTCATAGACAATCTCCCCTAATTCTGTCAGGCAGATCTCACCATTGCCTCTCTCCAGCAGAGTCCCTCCCGCCATTTTTTCCAAAGAGGCAATCTGCTGGCTTACTGCCGTCTGTGTTACATAATTTCTTGCTCCGGCCTTTGTAAAACTCTTGAGTTCCACTACATCCAAAAAATATTTATATTTCCAAAGACTCATTTCGCATACTTCCTTCCGATGACTGCTTCAGATGATATATTTTTCTTTTATATCTTTTGTCGACAATCGTCAATGAGGTTGAATGTAATATATCATATTTTTGTATGTTTTTCAACATATTATTTGTATTTTATATCTCTTTTTGTGTTTTATGCACAACATCTGTCATTTCAAAACCTGCTGCATGTTAAAAAGATCGTTACAGGCATCTCCTTACAACACATGACAAAAAAAGAAATGCCTGTGTCATTACACCAACATTTCTCTTTTTCATCCATCATTCATTTTCCCGGAATCATGCTCTCCAAGATCCCTCTACAACTTCTTTATGAAATCAGAAAGTCCAGTGAAAACTTCGTGTCTGCTTCCGTCATTCCCTGTTCTTTTAAAAGTCTGTGGATCGTAGCCATATAATGATCCGACAATACCCTGCAGATTTCTTCTTTCTTCCTGCTCTTGCATGCTTCCAGCAGTTCTTTATGTATCGGATATTGTCGTGTGATTACTGCTTTTTTGTCCGATGCCAGATTATAACCCGTTACGATATTCCCATAATTCAGACTTTTCCATGCCTTATACAGACTTTTCATTCCGGTCATTCTGATCAGACAGCTGTGGAACTTATTATCATATGAAAACAGCTGATCATATTCGTCCACATTCAGATTCTTCATGTGTACCAGGATTTCTTCCATCTCCTGCAGCGTTTCTTCCGGTATCTTTCCTCCCAGAAGACGCACTGCCATAATCTCATAATTCGCACGCATAAGATAGATTTCAAATGATTCTTCGAATGTGATCTCTTTCACAGAACATCCGGCATTTCTTACATATTCTACCAGACCTTCGTTCTCCAGTTCGCGCAGTGCCTCTCTGATCGGCGCACGGCTGGTCTTGAATTCCTTTGCGAGTTCCTGTTCGACAATCTTCTGCCCCGGCTGCAATTCCCTGTTAATGATCCGTTTTCTTATAATATCTACAATACTTTCACGTAATGTCTTGTATCCTAATTCTGTCATAACTTCTGTTATCCTGTCTTATTTTTCTAACTACTGGTTAATCTGATAATTTCCATCCGAATCAGCCTGGATATGCGATGCATAAAATGTCTCTACCGCTTTCACCATATACTCCGTGTCCTTTACACCGGCCGTCTCATAGGCCGAGTGCATGGCAAGCTGCGGTAATCCAATATCCACTGTATTCATTGACACCTGCGTCATCGCAATATTCCCCAATGTACTTCCCCCGGCCTCATCCGAACGATTAGCAAAATACTGTAATGGTACGCCTGCTTTTTCGCAGATCATCCTGAATACTGCCACACTGACCGCATCACTCGTATATTTCTGTCCGGCATGTGATTTGATCACAATGCCGTCATTCATATAGACGCAGTTTGTCACATCCGTCTTCTGCCTGTAATTCGGGTGTACCGCATGGGCATTGTCACAGCTCAGCATAAAGCTTCCTGCTACTGCACGGTAGAATTCCTCTTCGTTCTTTCCAAGTGCTTTGTTCATCCGCCACAATACATCATAAAGAAATGTAGATGCAGCTCCCTGTTTTGTTCCCGAACCCACTTCTTCGTTATCAAAACAGGCATAGACATTGATATTCTGCTCATTTTCCGCTGCCAGGAATCCTTTCATGGATGTAAATGCACACTGCAGATCATCCAGTCTCGGACACCCGATAAATTCACGGTTGCTTCCCCATCTGACCGCTCCCATACGGTTATACAAGAACAGATCCATGCCATAGATATCCGTATCTTTTAATCCCAATTCTTCTGCAACTAAGGATCTTACCTCTCCTTGTTCTTTCACGCTTCCCGATAATACCGGTAACATATCAATCTGTTTATTAACAGCTCTTCCTTCATTCACTTTCCGGTCCATATGAATTGCAAGACTCGGAATCATCAGAAGATCTCTGTCCACCTTCACAAGTCTGGTTTCGATTCTTTCCCCATTCTTAACCATAACTCTTCCGGCCAGTGACAATGGTCTGTCGAACCATGTCTGGCAGATCATACCGCCGTAACCTTCGGTATTCAGTACCGTATATTTCTTTGCGACCTCAATCTCCGCATTCTCTTTCAGTTTAAATGCCGGCGAATCACTGTGTGATGCTGTCACATGGAAACTGTAGTTGTCCAGTTCTTTTCCGGCTTTTACTGCAATGATACTGGAATTATTTCTTGTTACATAGTATCTTTTCCCAGGTTTGATCTTCCACTTTTCTGACTCTTTTAATTCTTCGAATCCTTCCTGCTTCAGGATCTCTTTTAATTCTGCAACCGCATGAAATGCTGTCGGTGCATGTTCTATAAATGTTGTCAGTTCTGATATGATATTTGTTTCCATTATATTCCTCTTCATCTTCCGTTTTGTTCCGTTCCTGTCTGACAAATGTAAACGGTTCTTTACTGTACTTCCCCATAATACAGCAGATCGTCATTGCAAACAAGCACCAACCGCCAAAGAAATTCCTATTTATTTTGCAAACATACCAACGATATCTTTTACCATCACAACAACTTTATCCATTCCTTCTACTGTAATGTGCTCATATACCCCGTGGAATGCATATCCGCCTGTTCCAAGATTCGGACAAGGAAGTCCTTTGAAGCTTAATCTTGCACCATCTGTTCCCCCGCGGATTGGCGCAACATCCGGAACGATATCTGCATTCTCGTCCACTCTCGCATCCACGATTCCCAGTTCTTTCATCTCTTCTAAATAATTTGAAGGCAGTTCCATCTTTTTATCCTTTCTCGTTTCTTATTATTTGTTTTTCCTATACCACATCTGCTCAAAAATGCCTCTGACATTCTTTATGCATCAAGATTACTCAAATGCCTGCACATGATAACCTTCTGTGATATTGTCCAGATCGCTGTGAAAACGACGCAGCTGTTCCAGATCCTTTGTCTCATAGATCCGGTAAAACTCATCCTGGATCTTGACAAGTTCCCGTTTATTGGCAATCGTATACAGATTCTGGATATTATTTAAAATATCTTTGACCAGATTCGTCTGGATCTGGCAGGAATTCTGTGCATCCATGATCTCGCTGCGTACCGTTGACATCTCATTGTCCAGCACAATGATCGCATCGGCAACGCGGCTCAGTTTCTCCCGGATGTGATCCGGCATATGCTGTTTATATTTATACTGAAGCGAATGTTCGATCGTAGACCAGAAATTCATCGCCAGAGTACGGATCTGGATCTCCACGCGGATGGTCTTTGTTCCGGAAAAGGTCTCCACCGGGTAAGACACGATCATATGGTAACTGCGGTAACCGCTCGATTTCATATGATTGATATAGTCCTTTTCCGTAACGACCTGCATATCGGAGCGGTTTCTTATAAGATCCGCCACCTTCTCAATATCCTCCACAAAGATGATGCGGATGCCTGCGATATCATCCAGCTGTTCTTCAATCTTGTCAACTTCAATGTTTTTCTTCTGTGCTTTATCTAAAATACTGGAGATCGATTTGACTCTGCCGCAGACCTGCTCCATCGGCGAGTACATACCCCGATCCTGGTACTCTTTGATCAGATGATTAAATTTTACCAGCAGTTCCTCCACCGCCAGCTCATATGGATTTAAAATATCCTTCCATAACTGTATTTCCATAAAAACCACTCCTCCTACATTACTTACCGTCCTTCCTCAGTCAGACCAGTATAGCATAATTTTTCCTTTTTTCCAACTGTCACCTCAAGGTTCTCCCTCCAGACCTTTTAAGATCCAGTAAGGATCGACACTGACTTCCTGCCCGTCTGCCGTCTGTATGTAAATGCCAAAATGCAGATGTACGGCAAACTGACCGACCGTGCCCTCTTCTCCGTAACCGCTGTCCCCCATA
>ENA-OPCV01002061-OPCV01002061.1-human-gut-metagenome-genome-assembly--contig:-NODE-2061-length-13402-cov-3.390125_pt1 | contig 13402 bp, 9 predicted proteins | sample MGYA00241257_ERZ501494 | MGnify/ENA primary metagenome ERZ501494 (study PRJEB25962, sample SAMEA2042618) | human gut metagenome | biome: human gut; feature: human-associated habitat; material: faeces...
TAAACGCAGAAAAAATGCTATCGGAGGATATGCATTTGGCAAAAAATGTGGAGGGTCCACAGATCCTGATCTATCATACACATTCACAGGAAGGGTATGCGGATTCCGCACCGGGGAATTTAGATACCACGGTTGTCGGGGTCGGAGAATATCTGACACAGATCTTACGCGAAAAATATGGAATGAATGTACTGCATCATACCGGAACTTATGATGTCAATGACAGAGATCATGCCTATTCCAATGCTGAGCCGGCAATTGAGCAGATTCTTAGGGAAAATCCAAGTATTGAAGTAGTGATCGATTTACACCGTGACGGAGTGGCAGAGGGAACAAGACTTGTGACGGAAGTAGACGGCACGCAGATGGCATCCATCATGTTTTTTAACGGACTCAGCCGCACAACGGCACTTGGAGATATTTCCTATTTAAAAAATCCCTACATACAGGATAATCTGGCATTTTCTTTCCAGCTTGAGTATCAGGCGGCTCTGTACTATCCTGAATTGTACCGTGGCATTTATCTGGCAGGATTACGTTATAATCTGCATCTGCGTCCACGAGCCCTGCTTTTGGAGGCAGGGGCTCAGACAAATACTGTCCAGGAGGTAAAAAATGCAATGGATCCTTTTGCGGATATCCTGAACCGGGTGCTGCAGGGGGAAAATTAAAAAAATAACGCTTGCAATTCAGAACAAATGTTCGTATAATAAGAACACAGATCAGTAATACAGACGTGAACAGCGTCATAACGGTGTGTCAGCAGAAATATCCCTTTACAAGAACTGGACTAAAGGTAAAAAGCTATGCTATAATGCCTCGTAGTATGATTTTCTATACTTTATTATATAAGGAATAGTTTTTGGGAAAATAAAGAGAAGTACATAAGGAGGAATTTCGCAGAATGATAGACCAGAGCAAAATCAGAAATTTCTGTATTATTGCACACATAGACCACGGCAAATCCACTCTTGCCGACCGAATCATCGAAATGACCGGCACTCTGACAGAACGTGAAATGCAGTCACAGGTACTGGACAACATGGAACTCGAAAGAGAACGTGGAATCACCATTAAATCTCAGGCAGTACGAATCGTATACAAAGCCAAAGACGGCGAAGAATACATCTTCAACCTGATTGACACCCCCGGTCATGTAGACTTCAATTACGAAGTATCCCGAAGCCTTGCAGCCTGCGACGGTGCAATCCTGGTAGTAGATGCAGCTCAGGGAATCGAAGCCCAGACACTGGCAAATGTATATCTTGCCCTTGACCATGACCTGGATGTCCTTCCGGTCATCAACAAAATCGACCTGCCAAGTGCAGAACCGGATCGTGTGGTAAATGAAATCGAAGATGTCATCGGCCTTGAAGCCCATGACGCACCAAGGATTTCTGCCAAAACAGGACTTAATGTAGAAGAAGTCCTGGAACAGATCGTAACAAAGATCCCGGCACCTCATGGCGATGTAGATGCACCATTAAAAGCCCTGATCTTTGACTCCATTTATGATGCATACAAAGGCGTTATCGTATTCTGCCGTGTCATGGATGGCCGTGTGAAAAGAGGCACCCAGATCCATATGATGGCAACTGGCTTCACCACAGAAGTTGTGGAAGTCGGATACTTTGGTGCAGGTCAGTTTATTCCATGTGAGGAACTGACAGCAGGCATGGTAGGATACATCACTGCGAGTATTAAAAACCTTGGTGACACTCGTGTAGGTGATACAGTTACAGATAAGGAAAGACCATGTGCAGAAGCACTTCCGGGCTATAAGAAAGTAAACCCTATGGTATACTGCGGATTATACCCGGCAGATGGTGCCAAATACGGTGATCTGAGAGATGCTCTTGAGAAGCTTCAGCTCAATGACGCCTCTCTGTTCTATGAACCGGAGACATCTGTAGCCCTTGGCTTTGGTTTCCGATGTGGTTTTCTGGGATTGCTCCATCTTGAGATTATTCAGGAGCGTCTGGAAAGAGAATACAACCTTGATCTTGTGACCACAGCTCCCGGTGTTATTTATAAAGTATACAAAACTAACGGCGAAGTTATCAATCTGACAAACCCAAGCAATCTGCCGGATCCATCAGAGATTGAATACATGGAAGAACCAATGGTAAATGCCGAGATCATGGTAACAACTGAATTTATCGGTGCCATTATGGATCTTTGCCAGGAACGAAGAGGGCAGTATCTGGGAATGGATTATATGGAAGAAACACGTGCGCTTCTGAAATATAAGCTGCCGTTAAATGAGATTATCTATGATTTCTTTGATGCCCTCAAATCCCGCTCCAGAGGCTATGCTTCTCTGGATTACGAACTCTGCGGATATGAGCGCAGCGAGCTTGTGAAACTGGATATTCTGGTAAACAAAGAAGAAGTGGATGCTCTTTCCTTTATCGTACATGCAGATACAGCATATGAGAGAGGCCGTAAGATGTGCGAGAAATTAAAAGACGAGATTCCCCGCCAGCTTTTTGAGATTCCGATCCAGGCAGCTGTCGGAAGCAAGATTATTGCCAGAGAGACAGTCAGAGCCATGCGTAAGGATGTACTTGCCAAATGTTACGGCGGTGATATTTCCCGTAAGAAGAAACTTCTGGAGAAACAGAAGGAAGGTAAGAAACGTATGCGTCAGGTAGGCAATGTGGAGATTCCGCAGAAAGCATTTATGAGTGTATTGAAACTGGATGATAAATAAAGTATGAATGGTAACTATTCGGCAGCCTGCTGTCCACATAACTGTGAAGGTACTGAACAGTTATCTGTGAATAGTGCTCATCTCAACAGAAGGTTAAAATATTGAAGAAAATGATTAAGCGAAAAACAGTTATACTATGTATGTTATTGCTTGGAATTTCTGTCTCCGGATGTGGGAAAACCAGGAAGGTAGATGAAGCGTCCTCCAAAGTGATCCAGATCAGTGTTGCGCCGGAAGAGACAAGTCCCACTCCGGCACCGGATCAGGTAGCTTCCGCAGCAGTTACCACCAATGGTAATCTGACAATGGTAAATACGTATCTGGCAGAGCAGGATGCAGCAGGTATCTCATCTGCGGAAAGTTCAGACAGCCAAAGTGATGCCGACAGTACAGATAACAGTGTCGACTCAGCAGATAACAATGAGCAAGACAGCAGTACATCAGATACTGAGGAATAGAAAACAGGTCATAACAGGAGCAGATTACAATGGAGAGAAGGAATATCACAGATTCTCCCATGGAAATCTATGTCCACATTCCATTTTGCATAAAAAAATGTGATTACTGTGATTTCCTTTCCGGTCCGTCAGGTCCAAAGGAGCAGGCTGATTATGTAGATGCTCTGCTTGAAGAAATCAATGCAGCAGAAGAAGGAAAAGGAAGGAGTGTATCCTCTGTATTTATTGGAGGGGGCACTCCTTCTGTTTTGGATGAGAGATTCATAGGAGAAATTTTAAATCATATAAGACGAAAATTTCAGATTGCGGATCATGCTGAGATCACCATAGAAGTAAACCCGGGGACTGCAGACAGAAACAAACTGCAGGCATACAGAACATATGGAATCAACCGCCTGAGCATAGGTTTACAGTCGCCGGATGACAGAGAACTGAAGATCCTTGGAAGAATCCACAATTATGAGCAGTTTCTGGAGACTTACAGAAGTGCAAGAGAGGCAGGGTTCGACAATATCAATATTGATCTGATGAGTGCGATCCCGGATCAGACTTATGAAGGATGGATCCACAATCTTCGCACTGTTGCAGGACTGGATCCGGAACATATTTCCGCATACAGCCTGATCATTGAGGAGGGCACACCTTTTGCATCGCGGACGCTGAATTTGCCGGATGAAGATGCGGAGTACAATATGTATGAGGCAACAGCACAGATTCTGAGAGAATATGGCTTTGAGCAGTATGAGATTTCCAATTACGCAAAGAAAGGCAGAGAATGCAGGCATAACGTGGGCTATTGGATCCGACAGGATTATCTGGGGTTTGGCCTGGGAGCTTCCTCTCTTTATGGAAAGGAACGTTTTGCCAATACACAGGATATGAAAAAATATCTGGAAAACAGCAGAACTCCGGAAAAAATAAGAGAAAAAGAGCCGCCCCTCACCAGAGAGGATGAGATGGCGGAGTTCATGTTTCTGGGACTTCGTATGACCAGAGGAATCTCAAAAGCTGAGTTTGAGCGGCAGTTTGGCAGTGAAATAGATGCAATATACGGGGATGTTCTGAGAAAATATAAGTCAATGGGACTGCTTTTGGAAGAAAAAGGAAGGATTTTTCTGAGCAGAGAAGGAATCCATGTAAGCAATTCCGTTATGGCGGATTTTTTGCCGTAAACGCCTTGACGAACAAATGTTCCTGTATTATACTGATGCCATGAGGATTGCGGGGCAGCGAAACTGCGCACAATCCATGAATATCATAACATACGAAAAAGGTGTAACTGTCAAGGTAAGAAACAGTTATTATTTATAAATGAGAAACAGGAGGCCCACAATGGCAGCAGATACAACGAAGAAGCACTTTATCAGGATCAGAGGTGCCAATGTTAATAATCTTAAGAATTTAAGTGTGGATATTCCCAGAGACAAGTTTGTGGTATTTACAGGACTGAGTGGCTCCGGTAAATCTTCACTGGCTTTTGATACCATCTATGCAGAGGGTCAGCGTCGTTATATGGAATCTCTCTCTTCCTATGCAAGACAGTTCCTGGGACAGATGGAGAAGCCGGATGTGGAGAGCATCGAAGGTCTGCCGCCGGCCATTTCCATTGATCAGAAATCTACCAACCGCAATCCCCGTTCCACAGTAGGAACAGTGACAGAAATCTATGATTATTTCCGACTTCTGTATGCCAGAGTGGGAATCCCTCATTGTCCGAAGTGCGGAAGAGAGATTAAGAAGCAGACAGTTGACCAGATGGTAGACAGTATCATGTCTTTTCCGGAGAGAACGAAGATCCAGCTTCTGGCGCCTGTTGTGCGGGGGCGCAAGGGAACTCATGCAAAGCTTCTGGAGCAGGCAAAGAGAAGCGGATATGTACGTGTGCAGATTGACGGAAACCTGTATGAGCTTTCCGAGGAGATCAGTCTGGACAAGAATATCAAGCATAATATAGAGATTGTGGTAGACCGTCTGATCGTGAAGCCCGGGATTGAGAAAAGACTCTCAGATTCCATTGAGACAGTGCTGGATCTGGCAGAGGGCCTTCTGATGGTAGATACTATGGATGGAAATATTCACAATTTCAGCCAGAGTTTCTCCTGTCCTGACTGTGGTATCAGTGTAGATGAGATCGAACCGAGAAGCTTTTCTTTCAATAATCCTTTTGGTGCCTGCCCGGATTGTCTGGGACTTGGGTATAAAATGGAATTTGATATTGATCTGATGATCCCGGATAGATCTCTGAGTATCCTGGATGGTGCCATTGTGGTCACAGGATGGCAGTCCTGCACAAATGAGGGAAGCTTTTCCAGGGCAATCCTGGATGCTCTTGCCAGAGAATATGATTTCAGCCTGGCAACACCTTTTGAGGAGTATCCGGAGAAGATACAGGACATTCTGATCAACGGAACTAATGGACATTCTGTAAAGGTTTACTATAAAGGGCAGCGCGGAGAGGGCGTTTACGATGTGGCGTTTCCGGGGCTGATCCGAAATGTGGAGCAGCGTTACAGAGAGACAGGCTCTGATGCCATGAAGCAGGAGTATGAATCTTTCATGCGCATTACTCCGTGCAAAACCTGTAAAGGTCAGAGGCTGAAGAAGGAATCACTGGCTGTGACTGTGGCGGATAAGAATATTTATGAGGTCACCAATCTTTCTATAGAGAAGCTGAAAGCCTTTCTGGCGGATATGCAGCTCTCCGAGCAGCAGCAGCTTATCGGCAGACAGATTCTGAAGGAAATCAGGGCAAGGGTAAGTTTCCTGTCAGATGTAGGACTGGATTATCTTTCATTGGGACGTGCGACAGGAACTCTTTCCGGCGGCGAGGCGCAGAGAATCCGTCTGGCTACCCAGATTGGTTCCGGGCTGGTAGGAGTTGCCTATATTCTGGATGAACCGAGTATCGGACTTCACCAGAGGGATAATGACAGACTTCTTGGTTCTCTGATGAAACTGCGTGATCTTGGAAACAGCCTGATCGTTGTGGAGCATGATGAAGATACCATGCGTGCCGCAGACTGTATTGTAGATATAGGTCCCGGTGCAGGGGAGCATGGCGGACAACTGGTTGCCATGGGAACTGCAGAGGATTTGATGAAGAACGAGGATTCCATCACAGGAGCTTATCTGAGCGGAAAATTAAAAATTCCGGTACCTTTGGAGAGACGGAAGCCAACCGGTTTTCTTACTGTCAAGGGGGCGGCAGAGAATAATCTCAAGAATATCGATGTGAAGATACCTCTTGGGATCATGACCTGTATCACAGGAGTTTCGGGCTCAGGTAAGAGCTCTCTGATCAATGAGATTCTTTATAAACGCCTGGCAAGAGATCTGAACCGGGCAAGAGTGATTCCGGGAAAACATAAGGATATTCTGGGAACAGACCAACTGGATAAGGTTATCAATATTGACCAGTCACCTATTGGCCGTACTCCACGTTCCAATCCTGCGACTTATACCGGGGTATTTGACCAGATCAGAGATCTTTTTGCAGCAACAGCAGATGCCAAGGCAAAAGGATATAAGAAAGGACGATTCAGTTTTAATGTAAAGGGCGGAAGATGTGAGGCATGCAGCGGTGACGGTATTATCAAAATTGAGATGCATTTCCTTCCGGACGTATATGTACCATGCGAGGTCTGCAAAGGTAAGAGATATAACAGAGAAACCCTGGAAGTAAAGTATAAGGATAAGAATATTTACGATGTGCTGAATATGACGGTGGAGGAAGCACTGACTTTTTTTGAGAATGTTCCTTCTATTAAAAGAAAGATACAGACTCTTTATGATGTAGGACTTTCCTATATCCGGCTGGGACAGCCGTCCACAGAGCTTTCCGGAGGAGAGGCACAGAGGATCAAGCTTGCCACAGAGCTGAGCAAGCGCAGCACAGGTAAGACTATCTACATTCTGGATGAGCCTACCACAGGTCTGCATTTTGCGGATGTGCATAAGCTGGTGGAGATTCTGAAACGATTATCGGAGGGCGGTAATACAGTAGTTGTGATCGAGCATAATCTGGATGTGATTAAGACCGCAGATTATATCATTGATATCGGACCGGAGGGTGGAGACAAAGGAGGTACCGTAGTTGCTCAGGGAACTCCTGAGGAGGTGGCACAGTCACCGGTTTCCTATACCGGAAAATATGTAAAGAAATATCTGAAATAATCTTGAAATCATATTGCAGGACTTTCTTTTTAAATGGAAGTTGTATATAATAGAAGAGATTATTTATAGCAATTCTCGTAAATAATATATTTTGATCCGGCTTATCAGGATGTGAAGCCCTGTTGGACTGTTTTGATCGCATTATTTTATGGAGTTGTTATAACTAAACCGGATAAGTCCCCGGTAGAGACTGTAAAAAGTAATGATCAGTTGAAGGGGATGAGGAGAACGTAAGAACAGAAAGGGGATTTCCATGCCGACAAGTGATATTGGAATTGACCTGGGAACCAGGAACAGTCTGGCTTATTCTACAGGAAAGGGGCTTGTGCTAAATGAGCCTTCGATCGTAGTTTATGATAAAAATACAGAGAAGATACGTGCGATCGGTGAAGAAGCCCGTCTGATGGAAGGGCGCATTACTTCAGATATGGAGATAATCCGTCCCATCAGACAGGGCGTGATCGTTGATTATACAGTTACAGAGAAGATGTTGAAATACTTTATATCCAGAGCAATAGGAAGAAGAGCTTTCCGCAAGCCCAGGATCAGTATCTGTGTTCCCAGTGGAATTACAGAGATTGAGAAAAAGGCAGTGGAGGAAGCAACCTATCAGGCTGGTGCCAGAGATGTCTATATGGTGGAGGAACCTATAGCTGCGGCAATCGGAGCCGGTGTGGATGTGACCAAGCCCTTTGGAAATCTGGTCGTAGACATTGGAGCCGGAACTTCGGATGTTGCGGTTATCTCTCTTGCGGGGGTTGTGGTTTCCGCTTCTGTGAAAGTTGCAGGGGACACTTTTAATCAGGCTATACTGAACTATGTGAGAAAGAATCATGGACTTTTTATCGGAGAAGATATGGCAGAGAAGATCAAAATTCAAATTGGTACGGCTATAGAGGAATCAAATCCGAGAACAATGGAAGTAAAGGGGAGAAATGTGATCACCGGTCTGCCGAAGACAGTGACACTTACCTCAGAAGAAATACGTGTGGCGTTAAAGGATGCTACAAGCCAGATTGTGGAGACTGTTCATGGAATTCTGGAAAAGACACCGCCGGAACTGGCTGCGGATATTGTAGACAGAGGAATCGTACTTACAGGCGGCGGTGCCCTTCTTCATGGGATGGATACACTGATCGAGCAGAGAACCGGAGTAAGTACACTGACTGTGCAGGATGCAATGAGCGTGGTCGCAGTGGGAACCGGTAAGTATGCAGAGGTAATGGCACGTTTTGACGGATAAAGCAGGAGGTACTGCACAGTGCAGTGCCTTTTTGCGTTGTCAGAGGCTCAAAGAAGCAGGAGGTGTGGAGAAAAGCACATGAGTGAAACTGTCACAGGATACATAGATCATGTTATTTTCAGAAATGAAGATAACGGATATACAGTTATGGTACTGAAAGGTACAAAAAAAGAGGAAGAGCTGACCTGCGTGGGAAGTTTCCCTGCGATCACACAGGGGGCATCTATTGAAGCAACCGGAGTATATATCCATCATCCGGTATATGGCAAACAGTTTCAGATCAGTTCTTTTACAGAGAAGATGCCGGAGGATACATATGGAATAGAACGTTATCTGGGTTCGGGCGCCATCAGGGGAATCGGTGCTGCACTGGCTGCCAGGATCGTGCGGAAGTTTGGAGATGACACACTCCGTATCGTAGAAGAAGAGCCGGAGCGGCTTGCAGAGGTAAAGGGGATCAGTGAGAAAAAAGCCCGGGAGATCGCTGCGCAGGTAAGTGAGAAGGCAGAGATGCGAAAAGTAATGATCTTTCTGCAGAAATATGGGATTTCCCTGAACCTGGGCGCAAAGATTTATCAGAAATATAAGGAATCTGTCTATACGATCCTTCAGGAGAATCCTTACAGACTTGCGGAAGATATTTCCGGTGTGGGATTTAAGATTGCTGATGAGATTGCTGCCAGAGTCGGTATTCACGCAGACTCAGATTACAGAATCCGCAGCGGAATGATGTATACTCTTCTGCAGGCTTCGGGAGAAGGACATACTTATCTTCCGAGGGAACAGTTATTTACAAGATGTGCCAGACTTCTGGGAGTAGATGAATCCTATATGGAGAAACATCTTATGGATATGGTTATTGACAGGAAGCTGGTGCTGAAAGAAAAAAGCGGAGAAACTATCGTTTATCCGGCACAGTATTATTATCTGGAACTGAACACTGCCAGGATGCTTAATGAACTGAATATTGTGTGTCCTGAGGATAAAGAGCTTGTCAGGCACAGAATTGAGCTGATCGAGAAAGAGACAGGAACTGTTCTGGATGAAATGCAGAAGAAAGCAATCACTGAAGCAGCGGATCATGGACTCTTTATTCTTACAGGAGGCCCCGGTACAGGTAAAACGACAACGATCAATGCGATCATCCGCTTTTTTGAAGGAGAAGGTGCAGAGATTCGGCTGGCTGCACCTACCGGACGTGCTGCAAAGAGAATGACAGAGACTACCGGATATGAGGCGCAGACAATTCACCGTCTGCTGGAACTGAATGGAATGCCGGAAGAAGAGAGGGACGGGCATTCAGCTAAATTCGAGAGGAATGCGCAGAATCCGCTGGAGGCAGATGTGATCATTATTGATGAAATGTCTATGGTGGATATCCATCTGATGCATTCTCTTCTTCTTGCAGTGGTAGCAGGAACCAGACTGATCCTTGTGGGGGATGAGAATCAGCTTCCGAGTGTAGGCCCGGGCAATGTGCTGAGAGATATTATCCGAAGCAGATGTTTCCCTGTAGTGGAACTGACTAAGATATTCAGACAGGCATCAGAGAGTGATATTGTTGTAAATGCTCATAAGATAAATAAGGGAGAACAGGTTCAGATCAATAATAAGAGCAGGGATTTCTTTTTTCTGAAGAGATATGATGCAGATATCATTATAAGAGTAGTGATCGCGCTGATCCAGGAGAAACTGCCGCGCTATGTAGATGCCAAACCCTTTGAGATACAGGTACTGACACCTATGAGAAAGGGACTTCTGGGAGTAGAGCGGCTGAATCAGATCCTGCAGAGATACCTGAATCCGCCGGAAGACGGGAAATCCGAGAGGGCGGTTGGAGACCGGCTGTTCCGCACAGGGGACAAGGTCATGCAGATCAGAAATAATTATCAGATGGAATGGGAAATCCGGGGACGATATGGGGTTGTCATTGAGAAAGGCGTGGGAGTATTTAACGGAGACACCGGAATCCTCAGGGAAATCAATGAATTTGCTGAGACAGCAGAAGTGGAATTTGAGGATGGACGTTTTGCAATGTACTCGTTCAAACAGCTGGAGGAACTGGAACTTGCATATGCTATTACAATCCACAAGTCTCAGGGATCTGAGTATCCGGCAGTCATACTTCCATTGCTTTCCGGACCACAGATGCTTTTAAACAGGAACCTTCTTTATACCGCAGTTACCAGAGCAAGAAAATGTGTGACGGTTGTGGGAAACGAGGAGACCTTTGCAGAGATGATACGCAATGAAAAACAGCAGAAGAGATACAGTGCACTGGATGAACGGATCAGAGAACTGAGTGAGACTACAGGGGATAATAATACAGATGGTGAAGAATGATATTGCAGACTGTGATCTGATGACTGAATAATAACAGAGAAAAAATTTATTCCGATAATATGAGAAAAACAGAAATACAGAGGATAGCAAAACAAAGAGTAAAATAGTGGAAGGAAATGGAAATGAAACGGTTTCTGAACATGGTTGCTGATATTTTTTACCCGAGATGCTGTCCGGTCTGTCAGAAAATACTGGCAGATCAGCGAAGGATGATCTGTCCGGAATGCGAGAAAGAACTTCGTCCGATTGGTCATCCCAGATGTTATAAATGTGGAAAACCCATAGAAACAGGGGAATACTGCAGAGACTGTCAGAAACACAGGCATATGTATGAACAGGGAAGAGGTATTTTTGTCTATGATGGCATAATGAGAAGATCTGTTACCAGATATAAGTACTATGGATGCAGAGAATACGGTGATTTTTATGCCAGAGCAATGTATCGATATGCGCAGAAAGAATTGCGGGAATGGAAGCCGGATCTGATCGTGCCGGTTCCGGTACACAGGTCGAAGGAGCGGCAGAGAGGTTTTAATCAGGCTGCATATCTGGCGGAGAAACTCGGTCATTATACCGGGATTTCCACAGATGTCAATATTGTGCAGAAAGTTTTAAAGACAAAGTCGCAGAAAAAACTGAATGCTTTGCAGAGAAGAAAAAACCTGGAAAAAGCGTTCTGCGTGACCGGAGATGTCAGGGGAAAGAATATCCTGGTGATAGATGATGTGTATACAACAGGAAGTACGATCGATGCAATGGCCGGATGCCTGAAGAGAAAAGGTGCCGGAAATGTTTATTTTCTTACGGTTTGCATAGGCAGGAGATAAGAAAAAACACTTTTCATACATAATGATATATGTTACAATTAATCTGTATGATTATATGAATGATATCAGGTTGTTGCTGAGAACAGAGTGAACAGTAATAGCGGATTATAGCAAAAGGAAAAGCATACAGTAAGGAGTAATTTATGTTAAATGAAGAGAAGATAAAAATCATGAATAAACTTGCCATGTATGAACAGGGTGAAGGAAAGAAATATCTTCCGGTCAGCAGGTACTACAGAAGTGACTATATCGGACTTGCCATGATTAAGAATTTTTTCCTTGTTACGATTGGGTATTGCCTGATTCTGGCCGGTATCGCAGCATATTTTGCTGAATATCTGATAGATAATGTTCATAAGATGAACCTTGTTTCACTGGGCGTGGAAGTTATTCTGGGGTATGTGGCAGTGCTGGTACTGTTTTCTGTCCTGACATATATCCAATATACGGTGAAATACCATAAAGCAAAGAAAAGTGTGAAAAATTATTATGAAGAACTTACACAATTAAGTAAAATCTACGGTCGCGAAGATAAAAAATCTTCAGCCAGAGGAGTTACAGGAGGATATAAAAAATGACAGCATTACTCGAATTAAAACAGCGAATAAAGAATTTATACAGCCAGTATGAGATTTATATCCTGCCTGTCTTACGTTTCGTTCTGGCAATGGTTTATTTCATATGGATCAATACCAATATGGGATATATGAAGCAGATCGATAATATATTTATTGTTCTGATCCTTGCACTGATCTGTTCCATTCTTCCTTCGGGTGTAATGATTTTTGTAGGATTTGCCCTGATGGTCGCACATGGTTATGCACTGGGGATAGAAGTTGCAGGTTTTATGCTTGTGCTGATCCTGTTTATGGCAATTCTCTTCCTGAGATTCAGTTCAGACAATAATTTAGTACTTGTATTTACACCGCTTTCCTTTGGGTTCAGTGTTCCGACGCTTCTTCCTATCGGAAGCGGACTTTTGTGCAATGCGTTTTCTGCACTTCCTGCAGGCTGCGGAGTGATTATTTACTATTTTATCCGTTTTATACGTGTACAGCATAAACTTCTGGAAAACCCGGATGTTGCCATAGCTGACAAATTAAAACTTCTGACAGATGGAATCGTGCAGAACTGGGGAATGTGGATCACAGTGATTGCCTTTATCGCAGTGATTCTGCTGGTGAATCTGATACGTACCCGCTCTTTTGACTCCTTCACTTCATTAGACAAGTATCCAATCATATTAAAATTTGGAAGCCCATTACTAATATCTACCTGTATCTTTACAATCTGTCCTTCGATTCCCTGTATCATTGCGCTAAAAACTTCTGCTACCATTGTCTTTGCTCCTTCAACCTGCTATAATAATGTAAAATTTTGTAATTAATTCCTTTATATCACATATTTCCAAAATATGCAATATTTATTTTAGATTTCATATTTTTATTATAAATACTATGAATGAGCAAATACAGAAAAAATGCACAAAATAAGTGCTTCTTGTTTATAGTCCAAACACATTCAGACTAATCAAGCAATGTATGTCTTTATAATGCGGACATAGTTGTGCAATATTTTAAATTTACTCATTTATAGATAAATAGTAATTTTATCCACTGCCAAAGTCAGCCCACTGGAAAATAAA
>ENA-OPCV01002066-OPCV01002066.1-human-gut-metagenome-genome-assembly--contig:-NODE-2066-length-13381-cov-4.180774_pt1 | contig 13381 bp, 10 predicted proteins | sample MGYA00241257_ERZ501494 | MGnify/ENA primary metagenome ERZ501494 (study PRJEB25962, sample SAMEA2042618) | human gut metagenome | biome: human gut; feature: human-associated habitat; material: faeces...
ACGCAGCCAACTCATCTTTTCTTCTTCCTGACGAGTTGTATTTTCCTTTCCGCCATTATTGGAAACCTCTTTATATTTCCAGTGGGCAGCAATACCATATTCTGCTGTTCTGTGCATTTCAAACGTACGAATCTGGATTTCAAACGGCTGTCCTTTCGGTCCAATCAAGGTTGTATGAAGCGACTGATACATATTTGGTTTTGGCATTGCAATATAGTCTTTAAAACGCCCCGGAACCGGTTTATACATTTCATGAATAATTCCAAGACAGGCATAACAGTCTCTCACGGTATCTACGATAATACGCACTGCAAATAAATCATAAATCTGATCGAGTGTTTTATCCTGATTGACCATCTTTTTATAGATGCTGAAAAAATGTTTGACACGTCCATCAATCTGTGCATGAATTCCAGCATTCTCAATATGCTGTCTTACCTCTTTTACAATCTCTCCCACAAAAAGTTCTCTTTCACTTTTTCTGAGATTGATTTTTTCTACCAAATCATAATACACATCTGGTTTCAGATATTTTAATGACAGGTCATCTAATTCTATTTTTACTTTTGAAATACCAAGACGCTGTGCAATCGGTGCATAGATATCCATGGTTTCTCTGGCTTTTTCTTTCTGCTTATGAGGCGGCATATATTTCAATGTTCTCATATTATGCAGACGGTCCGCCAATTTAATCAAAATAACACGAATATCTTTTGCCATGGCAAGAAACATTTTTCTTAAATTTTCCGCCTGCACTTCTATCTTGTCCGCCGAGTAACTCAACTGTCCCAGTTTGGTTACTCCGTCTACCAAAAGAGAAACCTCTGCGCTGAACTCTTCGGTAATTTCTTCGGTTGTCATAACCGTATCTTCGACAACGTCATGCAAAAGCCCTGCAACAATCGTCTCTTTATCCAGCTCTAAATCTGCCAGAATAATCGCAACGCAAAGCGGATGAATAATATAGGGTTCTCCTGATTTTCTCAGCTGCCCCTTATGCGCATTATTTGCAATCTGGTACGCCTTTTCTATCATGGAAATATCAGTAGACGGATGGTACTTCTTTACACTTGAAATCAGTTCCTTATATAAAACCTCCGGACTGGTAAAATCTTCCATGGTTTTGACGCTTGCATCTGCTTTTTTAATTTTAGCAATTTCGTCGTCCTGAAGCGATGATGTATGATTTTTTTCCATATCTTCGTTCACCTGATTTCTATTTTCCCTGATATTTGATAACAGATTCCACGTCATATCCTTTCAGACGTTCTCTTCCTTTTAATCCTTCCAGTTCCATTAAAAAGATAACTTTTACAACTGTTCCACCTAATTCTTCTACCAATTTGGCAGCTGCTTCAATGGTTCCCCCTGTTGCAATCAAATCATCTACAATTACTACTTTCTGACCTGGCTTAATAGAATCTTTATGCATTTCAATGGTTGCACTTCCATATTCCAGATCATAACTTTTTTCTACTGTCTCGCAAGGAAGCTTTCCTTTTTTTCTTACCAGAACCAACGGTTTATGTAAGTTATACGCGATTGGAGCTCCAAAAATAAATCCTCTTGATTCTGTTCCTACAATAACATCTGCATCCGTATCTTCCAAAAGTGCCTGCATGGAATCTACTGCTAACTTTAATCCATCCGCATCCTGCAAAATGCTTGTTACATCTCTGAAAATAATTCCAGGCTCCGGAAAATCCGGAATACTTCTTACATATTCTTCCAGCTTTTTCATAATTCGTTCTTCCCCGCTTCCTCTCTTATATTTTCGAATTTGTCAATTTAAATCGAATTTTTAAATGTGATATTTAGTATAACATCTTTTTATTTCGGGATCAAATATAATTTTGCACGATAATTTCGATAGATTCCCGTCCATTGTATGTATTAATAGACGGATAGTAGGCAATTGACCAACGTTCTTTCTCCTGAATTTCATTTACAAACGCTTCTCCATCTCCAAACCAGACTCCATCCATGCAGATTCCGTTTTTATCGTAAAGCTTCATTTTTACTACGTTCTTATTTTTTCCAAAAATTCTGCACTGTGTAATTTTTATATTTTTCTCTGCAAAAACCGGCTTATTGTTTCCCTTTCCAAATGGCTCTAACAAAGAAAGCTGACGGATGAGTGGAAGTGTCACATAAGAAATCGGCATCGGTACATCAATTAAAACTTTTTCCATCATATCTTCCTGTGTTAATGTGCATTTTTTATTTAATGCCCTACGAAATGCCTCAATATTTTCTTCCGGCAGGGAAAGTCCTGCTGCCATCGGATGACCTCCAAACTTAGAAAGCAAATCCTTACATTTTACCAGTTCTTTAAACATATGATAAGTTTCAATCGAGCGTCCAGAACCTTTTACTCCGTCTTTTCCTTTTGTCAATACAATGACCGGTTTGTTATATGTTTCTCGAATCCGTCCGGCAATAATTCCGGCCAGACTTTCATGGCAGGACTCAACCGCCACCTGCGCGACCTGCTGGTGGCCCGCAACGAGCCTTCGCTCCGGCTGCTGGAATTTACCGGTACGCTGATGGAACGATACCGGACGCAGGCGGCCGCCTGCCCTCCCGAATTTCTTTTCGGCGCCATATCGCTGCTCACGGACCTCGACGGCAAAATCAGGCAATCGTCCAACCAACGGCTGCTCGTCGAACTGGGACTGATGAAGATCGCCGGTCTCGGTCAAAAAAAAAATAACCCCGTCGATCCCGTAAATCTTCCGTTGCCGGAACTGGTTCGGACCGCCCCCGCGCAATCCGCACCGGCCCGTCCGCAATCGACACAACAGACGGCTCCCGCGCCCGCTCCTCAACCGGCTACGGTCCAACGGCCGACGGCTGCGACGGCAGAATCTTCGCCCGGAATCGCGGCATCCGCTCCGGCTGCAACGCCTGCGGCAAAAGCCGCAGCCGATCCCGCACCTCCGGCGACATCGGCCGCTGCCCGTACATCCGCAATGCCGACGCCGTCCATTCAGCCGGTCCCGGAACGAACGCAGGCCGCAGCAACGCCGGTTTCGACACAACCGCAAACGGCGCGTCCCCGTCCCGTACAGTCCAGACTCGCATCGGGAATCTCCATTTCGGCGCTGATAAACGATGCAGCCCCGGAACCGGATACAGAAACCGCCGTGCATGCCGCAGCACCCCAGCCGGTCATCGACCCGCTCAGTGCCGAAAAACTCGAAACGACCCGTGAAAAAATCCTCACGCTCGTCCGCGAGATGCGTCCGCGCTTCGTCGCGGCGTTCGAACGGATGCAATTTCAGGGACACGTGATCCGTATCGCAGTTCCGTCGGAAGCCCTGCGCGAAGAGATCCTGCGCAACAAAACCGAACTGCTGCTCCGTATCGCCGAAACGTCCGGCGTGCAGGGTATGCTGGAGCTCGACGTCACGATCAACGAAGAGATCCGGGCCGCCCGCCCGATCAAACTCGAAGACCGGGTCAAGTATATGACCGAAAAAAATCCTCTGCTGGCCGAGTTGCGCCGGGCGCTCGACCTGGAGGTAGAATAAAGCATAAAGTAAAACCAAATACACAAATGGCAATTAAGAACTTTGTCGAAGAATTGGAATGGCGCGGTATGATTCACTCGATCATGCCGGGCACACAGGAACAACTTCAGAAAGAGATGTCTACAGCTTACGTGGGCATCGACCCGACGGCGGATTCGCTGCACATCGGACACTTGGTGAGTGTAATGATCCTCAAGCACTTCCAGATGTGCGGACACCGTCCGATCGCTCTGGTGGGCGGCGCGACGGGCATGATCGGCGACCCCAGCGGCAAATCGCAGGAGCGCAACCTGCTCGATGAAAAGACCCTCCGCCACAACCAGGAGGCGATCAAGAAACAGCTCGCCAAGCTGCTCGATTTCGAATCGGACGCTCCCAACGCGGCGATGCTGGTGAACAACTACGACTGGATGAAGGGAATCACCTTCCTGGATTTCATCCGCGACATCGGCAAGCTGATTACCGTGAACTACATGATGGCCAAAGATTCGGTAAAGAAACGCTTCAACGGCGAAGGCGAAGGGATGTCGTTCACCGAATTCACCTACCAGCTCGTGCAGGCCTACGACTTCCTGCACCTGTACGAAACCGTAGGTTGTAAACTGCAGCTCGGCGGCGCCGACCAGTGGGGCAACATCACCACCGGAACGGAGCTGATCCGCCGCAAACTGGGCAACGAGGCCGAAGCATTCGCCATCACCTGCCCGCTCATCACCAAGGCCGACGGTACGAAATTCGGCAAGACCGAGAGCGGCAACGTATGGCTCGACCCGCGTTATACGTCGCCTTACAAGTTCTACCAGTTCTGGCTCAACACCAGCGACGAGGACGCCAAGCGCTACATCAAGATCTTCACGCTGCTCGATAAACAGACCATCGACGACCTGATCGCCGAACACGACGCAGCCCCTCACCTGCGAATCCTGCAAAAACGGCTGGCGCAGGAGGTTACCGTGATGATCCACTCTCAGGAGGAGTACGAAAAAGCGGTCGAGGCATCGAACATTCTCTTCGGCGGGGCTACCTCCGAAGCGCTTCGCAAACTCGACGAACAGACCCTGCTGCAGGTTTTCGAAGGAGTCCCGCAATACAAAATCGCCCGTGCGGAACTGATCGGGCTGCCCTTCATCGAGCTGTGCGCCGAGCGGAGCGATATCTTCCCCTCGAAGGGCGAATGCCGCAAGATGGTACAGGCCGGCGGCGTGAGCCTCAACAAGGAGAAGGTGGCCGACCCCATGCGTGCAATCGCCGAAAGCGACCTGATCGACGGGAAATACCTGCTCGTACAGAAAGGCAAGAAAAACTACTACCTGGTAATCGCCGAATAAGATGGAATACCGTATCGTTTTGAACCGGATGGAGTTCCGGGCTTTCCACGGCTGTTACGACCTGGAACAGCAAGTGGGCAACCGCTTCACGGTCGATCTGGAGATCACGGCCGAGCTGGGGGAAGTGGCGAGCGAGGACTGCGTGGAAAAAGCGGTCAATTACCTGTTGGTTTACGAAACCGTACGCGAACAGATGCGCGTCACCCAGCGCACGATCGAACGCGTGTCGATGAACATCATGGATGCCCTCTATGCCCGGTTTCCGCAAATCCGCCATATCCGCTGTACGGTTTCGAAGCTGGCGCCCCCGCTGGGCGGGAAGCTCGAAAAAGTGAGCGTCGTGCTGGAGAAATAAACCACACTGCGACAACGAATAAAGCGAGAGGAATCGATTCCTCTCGCTTTATTTTTCTTCCCGACGGAATAATCACAACCGCTCGAAAACGATCCGTCCGTAATACTTTACCGAGCCTGCTTCTGTTGCGAGAACCTTCCACACCATTCGCCGCTCGCAAATTTCCGACACCGTAAGCCGTGCCGGAATAAATCCGTAATCCACAGTTATCCGTCTTCCTGTCAGACTCCAGGCAAAATGCTCCCCGTTATCGGCCACACCCCGTCCATCGTGTTCGAAAGTCATAATCCCCAAAGCATGGGCACATCACAGGCTCCATCGTCGTCCGAATCATCCCAATCGTAATCCGGCTCCTCGACCGCACGCCACCTACCCAAGATATTTTCGGCATCGATCGCTTCCTCCCGGATGCCCTTGTCACATGCGAAAAGTGCCAACGAGAGCAAAGCAAACAATGTAACAAGACACAGATAAAATCTTCGCCCCCTCTATAATACAGACAATAAATAACGTCCGATCGACAAATTCTTCGAAGGGGTCTGAAATTCCCCCGTCGTTCTTCTTTGCGTTACGCCACCGAGCAGGGGATTCCCAGCGCCTCGACCCGGGCAGCGATCGCCTGCAAATCTTCGCGGGGGACTTTCTGCAAGGTTTTGCACGGAGTGTCGCGGTCGAGCGAATAGACCATCACCTGACGGGGCCGGATCTCTTCGACCAGCTTCAACCAGGCCGCGACCTCCCGCTCGGTCGTGTTGTCCACCGTACGGCCCTCGCACTCGCCCCGCAGGAACATCGTCTGCAGGATCATCTGCCCGTCGAACAGTTTCATGTTCTTCACCACCTCGGCCACCGAATAGGTCCCGCACGGGTTATTGATGAGCCGAACCGTATCGTCGAAAGCGGAATCGAGTTTCAGGATGTTGTTATCGACCCGGCGCAAGGCCCGGCGCACGCTCTCGCGGCCGATCTGCGTCGCATTGCTCAACACCGAAATCCGCGCCGAAGGGCAAATTTCGTCCCGCAAGACGATCGTATCGTCGATGATCGCCTCGAAATCGGGGTGCATCGTCGGCTCGCCGTTACCGGCGAAAGTAATCACGTCGGGAGGCGTACCTTCGGAAACCATCTGACGCAAGGTCGCTCCGAGCATGGTACGCACGTCCTCGCGCGAATTGAACCGGCGGGCGCCCGGATGTTCGGCATTCCAGCCGCATTCGCAATAAATGCAATCGAAGCTACACAACTTCGATTGAGTGGGTAACAGATTGACACCCAATGACAGACCCAATCTGCGGGAATGGATCGGGCCGAAAATAATATCGCTATACAGTGCAGTCATATTGACAAAATTAGAAAATATTCTCTTCTTTGCACAAATATTGCTCCCTTTTTATACGTTAATAGAAAAACGGCATGCAACGGGACCTCCGAAAAACGAATTCGGTCCGAATCGGGAACACGATCGGCCCAAGGCCCCGACGCATGAATCGTCCAACCGAAAACCAATGAAACGACACCTTATGAAGCATAAATTCGGCTTACTTCCCAAAGTGCTCCTGGCTATCGCGCTGGGCATCGTATTCGGCCTCTTCGTTCCCGAGTGGTTCACCCGAATCGCATTGACCTTCAACAACATTTTCGGCAATTTTCTGAACTTCGTCATCCCGCTGCTGATCCTGGGCCTCGTGGCTCCGGGCATCGCCGACCTGGGCAGCAAGGCAGGACGGCTGCTGGTAATCACCGCAGCCCTGGCCTATGCCTTTACCCTGTTTTCGGGATTCGGAACTTTCTTCACAAGCCTCGGGGTCTTACCCCGGCTGCTAGGCGGCACGGAGATGAGCGCCCCGGGAGAAACCGCCGCAACACCCCTGCAACCGTTCTTCACGGTCGAAATGCCCCCGTTGATGGGCGTGATGACCGCCCTCATTCTCGCCTTCGTGCTGGGACTGGGCATGGCTTACATCCACAGCGACAAGCTCAAGGGCATGATGGATGATTTCAAACTCATCATCGAGCGCGTCATCTCGAAGGTCATCATCCCGCTGCTGCCCTTCTACATCTTCGGCATCTTCCTCTCGATGACTCAGTCGGGGCAGGTATCGGGTATTCTGGGCATTTTCCTCAAGTTGATCGTGATTATCTTCGTGATGACGGTCGTCCTGCTGCTGATCCAGTTCTCGATCGCAGGCCTCGTGGCAAGGCAGAATCCGTTGAAGATGCTCCGCACGATGATGACCGCCTACATGACGGCCCTCGGTACGCAATCGTCGGCAGCCACGATCCCCGTGACGCTGGCACAGACGGTCAAAATCGGCGTCCGCCCCGAAGTGGCGGGATTCGTCGTCCCGCTCTGCGCCACGATCCACCTCTCGGGTTCGATGATGAAGATCGTCGCCTGCTCGCTCGCGGTGATGATGCTCTCCGGACTGGACGTTTCGATGGGCACCTACTCGGGTTTCATCCTGCTGCTGGGCATTACGATGATCGCCGCACCGGGCGTACCGGGCGGAGCCATCATGGCTGCGATCGGATTGCTGGAGTCGATGCTCGGGTTCGACGAAAATATGATCGGACTGATGATCGCCACCTACATTGCCATGGACAGTTTCGGTACGGCGACCAACGTAACGGGCGACGGTGCGATCGCGGTGATCGTAAACGCCATCGACAGCCGAATGATTCGCCGGGAAAAACGATAAACCTACTGTTAATATTTTCACATTCGAAAAAAATCTTTAACTTTGCGAGCATCGTTCATAAACGAACAACCGCTGTCAAGTGAAATAAGAGGATTAATTTAAATCAATAATTATGGCTAAAATCAATTTGAAACAGTACGGCATCACGGGTACTACGGAAGTAATCTACAACCCGTCGTACGACGAACTCTACCGCGAGGAGACCCGCAAGGGCCTGCGCGGTTATGAAAAGGGTCAGGTAACCGAAATGGGTGCCGTGAACGTGATGACCGGCGTTTACACGGGTCGTTCCCCGAAAGACAAGTTCTTCGTCATGGACGAAACCACCAAAGATACTATTTGGTGGACCTCGCCCGAATACAAGAACGACAACAAACCGGTGACGAAGAAGACCTGGAAGGAGCTGAAAAAGATCGCTGTCGAAGAGTTGTCGAACAAGAAGCTCTTCGTCGTGGACACGTTCTGCGGAGCCAACGAGAACACCCGTCTGAAGATCCGCTTCATCATGGAGGTCGCCTGGCAGGCGCATTTCGTGAAAAACATGTTCATCCGCCCGACGGACGAGGAGCTGGAGAAGTACGGCGAACCCGATTTCGTGGTGCTGAACGCCTCGAAAGCCAAAGTCAAGAACTACAAGGAACTCGGACTCAACTCGGAAACGGCGGTCGTGTTCAACCTCACCGAAAAAATGCAGGTAATCATCAACACCTGGTACGGCGGCGAAATGAAGAAGGGTATGTTCTCCTACATGAACTACCTGCTGCCGCTGAAGGGCATCGCGTCGATGCACTGCTCGGCCAACACCGACAAGGAGGGCAAGAACACCGCCATCTTCTTCGGTCTGTCGGGAACGGGCAAAACCACCCTTTCGACCGACCCGAAGCGCGAGCTGATCGGCGACGACGAGCACGGTTGGGACGACGACGGCGTCTTCAACTTCGAGGGCGGATGCTATGCCAAAGTCATCAACCTCTCGAAAGAGAACGAGCCCGATATCTGGAACGCGATCCGCCCCAACGCCCTGCTGGAGAACGTTACGGTGGACAAGAAAGGTAAGATCGACTTCGCGGACAAGTCCGTGACGGAGAACACCCGCGTATCGTACCCGATCTTCCACATCGACAATATCGTGAAGCCCGTATCGAAGGCCCCGGCTGCCAAGAAGGTGATCTTCCTTTCGGCCGACGCCTTCGGCGTACTGCCCCCGGTTTCGATCCTGACGCCGGAACAGACCAAATACTACTTCCTCTCGGGCTTCACCGCCAAGTTGGCCGGTACCGAGCGCGGTATCACCGAGCCGACGCCGACCTTCTCGGCTTGCTTCGGTGCGGCGTTCCTCTCGCTGCATCCGACCAAGTACGGTGAGGAATTGGTAAAACGCATGAAGCAATCGGGCGCTACGGCTTACCTCGTCAATACGGGCTGGAACGGTACGGGCAAACGAATCTCGATCAAAGATACGCGCGGCATCATCGACGCCATCCTGGACGGTTCGATCGACAAGGCCCCGACCAAGACGCTGCCGGTATTCGATTTCAAGATCCCGACTGCACTTCCGGGCGTGGATCCCAAGATTCTCGATCCGCGCGACACGTACAAGAACGCGAAGGAGTGGGACGAGAAGGCGGCAGATCTGGCCGGTCGTTTCATCAAGAACTTCGAGAAGTTCACCGGCAACGCCGAAGGCAAGAAACTCGTAGCTGCAGGTCCGCACCTCAAATAAGACGACGAGCCGACAAGCTATTTTCACAAAGAGAACGGTCCGGGGCTAACGCCCGGACCGTTCTCTTTGTCGCTCGACCGCACGATCACTCCTTCGGCAACCTATATTCGGACAGCCCTGCCCTACAAGCGGTATCGTGGAACACTATTTGCAACACCTTCTTATAATCAATCCATTATATTATGAAAAAAGTAATCCACAGAGCCGGCACACGAGGTCATTCCGACCACGGTTGGCTCGACAGCTACCATACGTTCAGTTTTGCTGACTACCACGATCCCGAGCGCATCCATTTCGGCGCATTGCGCGTACTCAACGACGATACCGTAGCCGGAGGAGAGGGTTTCGGCGCACATCCCCACGACAACATGGAGATCGTTTCCATCCCGCTCGAGGGCGAACTACGACATCAGGACAGCATGGGACATACTTCGGTGCTGCGCACCGGGGAAATCCAGGTAATGACGGCCGGAACGGGAATCATCCACAGCGAATTCAACAACAGCCCCGACCGTCCCGTCAAATTCCTCCAGATATGGGTATTCCCGGATCGACGCGGACTTCCGACCCGTTACGAGGAGATCACGCTCGCTCCGGCACGCACCAATGAGCTGCGCACGATCGTGGCTCCCGAAGGCAATGGTTCCGAGCATACGGCTTGGATTCATCAGTCGGCCTGGTTCCACACCCTGAACCTGGAGAAAGATACCTATGAATACGCCATGCGCCGGGAAGGAAACGGTCTTTACGTCTTCGTCCTCGAAGGCGACGTAACGGTCGAGAACGAAAAGCTGGCCTCCCGGGACGGCATGGGCATTTGGGAGCAGAACGACATCACCCTCCATACGGACGGGAAAGCCAGCCTGCTTCTGATCGAGGTACCGATGCGGTAATTACCCCAACCTTTCCCAAGAAAAATAGCGGCACTTCTTGGTGCCGCTATTTTTTAATTCATCCGCCCATTCGGATCAGAAAAACTTGACTTCCCGGCCTTCGATAGCCGTAAGCAGATTATTGGCCGCCGACGAAGCTCCGATACGGAACAATTCGGGCGTAAGCCACTCCTTACCCAGAATCTCCTCGACGATCGTATAATACAATGCAGCATCTTCGGCACTCCGGACACCGCCGGCCGGCTTGAAGCCCACCTTACGTCCCGTTTTCCGATAGTAATCCCGGATCGCCTGGCACATCACCACAGCCGCTTCGGGCGTGGCAGACACGTCGATCTTGCCGGTCGAAGTCTTGACGAAATCGGCCCCGGCGAACATCGAAAGCAACGAAGCCTTGCGGATCAGATCGGGGGTTTTCAAAGCTCCGGACTCGATAATGACCTTTAACACGACCTCGGGACTCATCTCGGTACGAATCACCTCGACCTCGTTAGCGACCTCGTCGTAATGCCCCTCCAACATCTTACCCACGTTCAAGACGATATCGATCTCGTCGGCTCCGTTCTCGACGGCCATAGCCACTTCGAGAACCTTCACCTCGAGAAACGTCTGCGAAGAAGGAAATCCGCCCGCAACGCTCGTGATACGCATATCCGTACCATCGACCACCACACCGACCGTTTCGACGAACGGCGGATAGATGCAAATCGACGCCACATTGGGAAGATGAGGGAACTGTTGGTAAAACTTGACGGCTTTGCCGGCAAATTCCGTAACCGACTCCACGGAGTCCGTACACGACAGCGTAGTTAAATCCACCGCCGAATAACAGAGTTTGTAAACTTCCGGAGTATGGTTTCGTACCGCAGCTTTGCGGATACGATCCACTTCCTCGGCCACCTGCGCCTCGCTCATAGCCGACGCATATTCTTTCAAATGATTCGCGTATTCCATAATTTTCTATTATTTACACAAGCGGTTCGCCTTCAAAGCGCAATAAAAATAAATATCGAAGTTCCCGTTCCGCAATTCCCTTTACAAGATTACACAGACCGCGTGCAAAAAATTCATTCCGCCGAAAGCAAATCCCTCGTTCGGGATAGCCCTTCAACAAATCGGCTTGCACCGAAACCGATCAAAACCTGGCAAAAACAAGTAAATACGGCCGAACTCAACGCTCTTTCGACAAAAATAATAAAATTTTAGATCTTTTCCGTATTTCTTTCGATATCCTGTATGATATTGCAAATATCGTGCAGATCCTGTCCAGCCGACGTCCATAAAAATAAAAAGTGATGTCTCGGAATCCTTGTTGGGATCCAAATTCGGAACTGATCCTCCCGGTCGCCAACCGTATTTATGAACCGACATGGGCCTAAAAATGCCTGTCTTGAAGAAAGGCGGACGAAAATACGACCAATAATCGAACAAGCTCAATAAATCGAGACAAAAAATATCCGCACCGTTTCCGGTGCGGATATTTTTCATCGAATCCGAACGAATTAGAACTTCAGACCCTCTTCGAAGAGTTTCTTGAAGTGGATATCCTTCATGGCTTTCTTCGCCATCTTCTCATCCTTCTTCACGGCGCTCTTCAACTGTGCCTCTGCCGTTCTCATATCGCCCTCTTCCGAAGCGATCACGGCACGCAGGTAATCGGCCTCTGCGCTCATATCCTTAGCGATAGCACGCTTTGCAGCCGCATAGTCCTTGTTCATCGTGTTAGCGATAGCGGCATTCATACCGTCGAGCTGCTTGGCAGCGTCGTTGTAGTTACCCTGTGCTGCATTGACCAGGCTCTTCGCCTTTGCATCAGCGCCCTTGGCATACTTCTGAGCCTCTGCCATATTGCCGTTCGCCAAGTTGGCAAGAGCCAGGTTGGTGTTCAGCGCCTCGGAAGCCTCGCCCAACTGAGCGGCCTTCTGGAAGCATTTCAAAGCATCAGCCGTGCGGCCTTCCTCCGTAAGAACGATACCCAGGTTGTTGTAAGCGCGGGCGTCGTTATACTTCTCGGCAGCATAAGCCAATACGATGTTCTTGGTAGCGTTGTCCTGTGCGATCGACTCCGCAACGAAGAGCAGCTCATTCAGGTTGAGCTGATCCAGCTTGCCAGCCTCGACAAGCGCCATCATCTCGGCGTCGGTCTTGCCCTCCAGATCGATGGTGTTCACGATCACCGAACGACGGAGCTGCGGCAGAATGTCTTTCTTCAGCTCGTTGAATACGGAAGACATGTTCTTGATCTCATCCTCGCGCTGCGTCGAAGAGGAGTACATGCTCAAAACTTGGAGAATCAGATCCTTGTCTTTGATGTTCGACTTCGAAACCAGCTCCTTGAAACCTTCCCAGTCCTCACCGTAAGCGGCAACGTCGATATCCAGACCCGAATTTTTCAGCAGTTTCGCAAGAACTTTGTCGCCCGATTCGCTACGCTCCTTCGACAGCGTGTCGTTGAACTTCACGGGACCGTCGGGAGAAGCATAACCCTTCACGGCAACATGCTGGGTAGCACGGTCGTTTTTCAGGTTCTCATCCACATTCGCCTGGAATGCCTCCAGATCGGCGTCTTTCAGCGCTTTCTTGGTTACGTTAGCCTTGTTGATCGCATAGAGGATCTCGGTCTTGTCCACGCTGGTAGTCACGCGTTTGTAGTCGCTCGGCAGAGCTGCCATCGCATCGGCGTAAGCCAGATCCTGCTGCAGGGTATTCACACCCTCGGCAACGACCAGACCGCACTCGCGTACGATTGCGGGGTTAGCCTCGAGCTCCTTGGCCTTCACGACCTTGCCCGTATTGGCATTAACCAGCGTAAACTCGTCGCTACCCGGACATTTAGCCTCGACACGCAAC
>ENA-OPCV01002073-OPCV01002073.1-human-gut-metagenome-genome-assembly--contig:-NODE-2073-length-13331-cov-3.864869_pt1 | contig 13331 bp, 10 predicted proteins | sample MGYA00241257_ERZ501494 | MGnify/ENA primary metagenome ERZ501494 (study PRJEB25962, sample SAMEA2042618) | human gut metagenome | biome: human gut; feature: human-associated habitat; material: faeces...
CTGCCTTCAACCCCTCCAGACGTATCAGATGGATAACTGTATCATCTCCTTTAATGAGATTATCACCAACTAAAGGCACACATGTTATCAGAAATACCACCGATATTATCATTGCATACGCAGCCTTCCGGCATGTCATAATAATTCTGCCCGACAAAATCAGATAAACTATGAAGGTACCTGCAATTACCGGTAACATAATCAATATTTTGATAAATGTTATATAATTGGTACACTCTATCTCATAGGATGCATAATTTAAAAAACTGGAAGGTCCATCTTTATATTGTTCTATGACAACCAAATTGATATTTAACTGCGGTTCGGTAATCCAGAACTCCGTTCTCCATTCATTCTTTTCGTGATGCAGAAAATTTACTGTATTCTGAATTCCGTCCGAATTTCCACTATCATTTAAGATATAAAGATAGTTAGCATAATCAGTGTCACTTGAAATACTATATTCACAATTTAAAAAGTAATGCCCATACGGAAGAGTTATGCTATTTTCCCTGTCACTCAGGACATAGCTTTTTTCAGGTATAAAAAGTGTTCCAATCAGTACCAGCAGAATCAGCATTTCCACGCCAAGTACAAATAGTATAACCTTCTGTTTTTTGTTCTGAAACCCCAGCTTCATATTAACCTCTCTATAAAACTCTTTCTATATCACCCTATGCATATGTCTGTTAACATGACAACATATATTGACCGCCACCGGAAGCCCGGCAATATGTGTCGGGTACGTCTCAACATTCACAGCAAGTGCCGTCTTAGAGCCTCCAAGTCCTCCCGGACCGATTCCGAGAGCGTTGATTTTCTCAAGCAGCTCATCCTCAAGCTCACGCACATAGCCCGATGGTCTTTCCCCATCCAAATCCCTTGTAAGAGCCTTCTTTGCAAGCTTCGCAGCGAGCTCAAAGTCTCCTCCAAGACCCACACCTACAAATACGGGAGGACATGCATTTGGTCCGGCATCCTTTACAGCCTGAAGAACAGCAGCTTTCACACCCTCTTCTCCATCTGCCGGCTTGAGCATGTACACCTTGCTCATATTCTCGCTTCCAAATCCCTTCGGAGCAACTTTAATCTTTACTTTATCCCCCGGCACAATGTTATAGTGAATAACTGCCGGCGTGTTATCTTTCGTATTCTCACGGATAATCGGGTCACCTACAACAGACTTTCTAAGATATCCTTCCACATATCCCTGGCGCACACCCTCATTGATGGCATCCGTAAGACTTCCACCTTCAAAGTGTACCTCCTGACCAACTTCTATGAACACGACCGCCATACCAGTATCCTGACAGATTGGGATCATATCCTCTCCTGCAATCTTTAAGTTCTCCTGAAGCTGTGTCAGAATCTGCTTTCCAAGCGGTGCTTCCTCCGTCTCCACCGCATTTTTCATTGCTATATCCATATCCTCAGACAGAAAATGATTCGCCTGAATACACATTTCTTTAATATTTCTCGTAACTATACTTACATCGACTGAACGCATAATGATCTCCTTTCATCTCTTTTTTCATTTTACCCTGTCCCTTAGTGATATACAAGACAAAAAAATCTGCAGCCTCGGATTTTCATGTCTTGCAGCTGCAGATTTTTTATAGTCTTATTAAGTATTCTTTTCTCAGATAGAATTATTTTTATTCTTCGTCACTTTCTAACGCCAGTGATTCTACATCGATCTGGTCTACTTCAACCCCATCTTCGCCGAAGATTTCTTTCTTTTTGGCTTCTTCTTTTTCTTCGTCTCTGACTTTTGCGATACTTGCTACGGTCTCTTTATCTTTTAGGTTGATGAGTTTGACTCCGGATGTGATTCTTCCGAGTACGGAGATTCCGGAACACAGCATACGGATGATGATTCCGTCTGTGTTTATGATCATAATCTCATCGTCTTCATCAACTGCCTTGATTCCGATGACATTTCCTGTCTTTTCAGTGATCTTATAACACTTCACTCCTTTGCCGCCACGGTTCTGTGCTGTAAATTCATGGATGTCTGTACGTTTACCCATACCTTTTTCAGATACGATCAAAAGGTCATGTCCCTGGGTCACAAGCTGCATTCCAATCACTTCGTCGCGGTCTGCAAGGTTGATTCCGCGTACTCCCATGGAGTTACGTCCTGTTGCTCTTACGTCGGTCTCATTAAAGCGGATACACTGACCATACTTCGTTGCAAGAATGATTTCCTGATTGTTGTCTGTGAATTTTACTTCGATCAGTTCATCTTCATCACGCAGTGTAATTGCGGCAAGTCCTGTTTTTCTTACATTCATGTACTCGCGAAGTGATGTCTTCTTCACAAGACCTTTCTTCGTTGCCATGATCAGATAATCCTGGTCGCGGTAGTAATCAATCGGGATTACTGCGGTAATCTTCTCACCCGGCATTAACTGGAGCAGGTTGATGATCGCAGTTCCTCTTGATGTGCGGCTTGCCTCCGGAATCTCGTATCCTTTCAGTCTGTAGACACGTCCGGTGTTCGTAAAGAACATAATGTAGTGGTGCGTATTCGTCATGAATAGCTCTTCCACATAGTCTTCATCCAGAGTCTGCATACCTTTAATTCCCTTACCGCCACGATTCTGTGCCTTAAATGTATCATCAGACATACGCTTGATGTAACCAAGCTTTGTCATGGTAATTACAATATTCTCCTTCGGAATCAGATCCTCCATGGAAATGTCATACTCGTCAAATCCGATGGATGTTCTTCTGTCATCACCATATTTATCCTTAATGACAAGGATTTCTTCACGAATCACTCCAAGAAGTAATTTTTCGTCTGCCAGAATTGCCTCCAGTCTCTCAATCTGAGCCATAAGTTCTGCATATTCTTTCTCAAGCTTCTCTCTTTCCAATCCTGTCAGAGCACGCAGACGCATATCTACGATAGCCTGAGCCTGAACATCATCCAGTTCGAACTTCTCCATGAGTTCTGCTTTGGCAGCCTGTACCGTACTGGAACCACGGATGATCCGGATAACTTCGTCAATATTATCAAGCGCGATCAATAATCCTTTTAAGATATGCGCTCTTTCTTTTGCTTTGTTCAGTTCGTACTTTGTACGACGTGTCACAACATCTTCCTGATGCTTCAGGTAATATCCAAGAAGCTCTAAAATATTCATGACTTTTGGCTGTTTGCCGACCAGTGCCAGCATAATCACGCCAAATGTATCCTGAAGCTGTGTATGTTTGTAAAGCTGGTTCAGCAATACATTTGCATTGACATCTTTACGAAGTTCAATAACAATACGCATACCTTCACGGCTGGACTGATCACTTAAGTCTGTGATTCCATCCACCTTCTTGTCACGTACCAGCTCTGCGATCTTCTCGATCAGACGGGCCTTATTGACCATGTACGGAAGCTCTGTAACAATGATGCGGCTCTTTCCATTCGGCATCGTCTCAATGTTCGTTACGGCACGTACACGAATCTTACCACGTCCTGTTCGATATGCTTCCTCGATTCCTCTTGTACCAAGAATCTCTCCACCGGTCGGGAAGTCTGGTCCCTTGATGATCTCAAGGATTTCTTCCATTGTTGTCTCGTCTTTATCTGCAATCTTGTTATCGATAATTCTGACTACTGCGTCAATGACCTCACGAAGATTGTGCGGCGGGATATTCGTTGCCATACCTACGGCGATACCGGATGTACCGTTCACCAGAAGGTTCGGGAATCTTGCCGGAAGTACAACCGGCTCTTTCTCCGTCTCATCAAAGTTTGGCATGAAGTCTACTGTATCTTTGTTGATATCAGCAGTCAGTTCCATGGAAATCTTACTCAATCTTGCCTCTGTGTAACGCATAGCCGCTGCTCCGTCACCGTCCACAGAGCCGAAGTTTCCATGCCCGTCAACGAGCGGATATCTGGTAGACCATTCCTGAGCCATATTAACCAATGCTCCGTAAATAGAACTGTCACCGTGCGGATGATATTTACCCATTGTATCACCGACGATACGGGCTGATTTTCTGTGCGGTTTATCCGGTCCATTGTTCAGCTCGATCATGGAGTAAAGAATTCTTCTCTGTACAGGTTTCAATCCGTCTCTTACATCTGGAAGCGCACGGGAAGCAATAACACTCATGGCATAATCGATATAGGAGGTCTCCATCGTTTTCTTTAGGTCGACCTCATGGACTTTATCAAAAATATTGTCTTCCATTTATCTATTTTCCTTTCTGCAAAGCGAAAATATTTCGCTTATATTTAAATGTCAGGTTTAAATGTCAAGATTCTGTACATACTGTGCATTTTCTTCGATGAACTCACGTCTTGGCTCTACCTTATCTCCCATCAGTGTTGTAAATGTGAGATCCAGCTCGCTTGCTGTCTCATCATCCATTGTGACACGAAGGAGTACGCGATGCTCCGGATCCATAGTGGTATCCCAAAGCTGCTCTGCATCCATCTCTCCAAGACCTTTGTAACGCTGAATTTTATTATTGTTATCACGCCCAACTTCCTGCAAAATGCTGTCAAGTTCTTCGTCGCTGTATGCATACCAAACTTTTTTATTTCTTTCGAGCTTATAAAGTGGCGGCTGTGCCAGATACACGTATCCTTCTTTGATCAGATCTGGCATAAATCTGTACATAAATGTCAGAAGCAGTGTACTGATATGGGCTCCATCCACGTCGGCATCGGTCATGATGATAATCTTGTGATAACGTAATTTGCTGATATCAAAGTCTTCATGGATTCCGGTTCCAAATGCCGTGATCATGGCTTTGATCTCCGCATTTCCATAAATTCGATCCAGTCTTGCCTTCTCAACATTGAGGATTTTACCACGAAGTGGAAGGATGGCCTGTGTTGCACGGTCTCTGGCTGTCTTTGCGGAACCACCGGCGGAGTCTCCCTCTACGATGTAGATTTCGCATTTTTCCGGATTCTTGTCAGAACAGTCTGCAAGCTTACCAGGAAGTGACATACCATCAAGGGCTGATTTCCTTCTTGTCAGATCTCTCGCTTTTCTTGCAGCCTCTCTCGCACGCTGTGCCATCACAGACTTCTCAACTGTTACTTTAGCGACCTGAGGATTCTGTTCCAGGAAAATCTGAAGCTGTTCACTGACAACATTATCAACTGCTCCTCTTGCCTCACTGTTTCCAAGTTTCTGCTTTGTCTGACCTTCGAATTGAGGATCCTCGATCTTGACACTGATAATTGCAGTCAGTCCCTCACGGATATCCTCACCTGTCAGGTTCGGCTCATTATCTTTTAAAAGTTTATTCTTTCTTGCGTAATCATTAAATGTCTTTGTTAACGCATTTCTAAATCCGACAATATGAGTTCCGCCTTCCGGAGTCGTAATATTATTTACAAATCCGTAGCTATTCTCATTGTAGGAATCATTGTGCTGCATTGCAACTTCAACAGATACATTGTTGACGATTCCCTCACAGTAAATGATCTGCTCGTAAAGCGGAGTCGTACTGCGGTTCAGATACTCAACAAATTCTTTGATTCCACCTTCGTAGTGGAAAGTCTTCTCAATCGGCTCCTGTGGTCTTTCATCGCGAAGAACGATCTTCAGTCCCTTTGTCAAAAATGCCATCTCACGGAATCTCTGCTGTAAAATGCTGTAATCAAAGATTGTTGTCTCAAAAATCTCTCCATCCGGCAGGAATGTGACCTTTGTTCCTGTCTTTCCCGGCTCACATTCTCCGATGACTTCCAGCTTCTTTGCAACTTTTCCTCGCTCATAGCGCTGTCTGTATACTTTTCCTTCGTGACAGATTTCAACTTCCAGCCAGACAGAAAGCGCATTTACAACAGATGCACCTACTCCATGAAGTCCTCCGGATACCTTGTATCCTCCACCACCGAATTTTCCTCCGGCATGAAGCACCGTAAATACGACTTCAACTGCCGGAAGTCCTGATTTATGGTTGATTCCGACCGGAATTCCACGTCCATTATCTGTGACAGTAACGGAATTATCCGGATTGATTGTTACGTGAATGGTATCACAGAATCCTGCCAACGCCTCATCAACCGCATTATCAACAATCTCATATACCAGATGATGAAGACCTCTTGATGAGGTACTTCCAATATACATTCCCGGACGCTTTCTTACAGCTTCCAGTCCTTCCAGTATCTGAATTTCGTCTGCGCCATATTCGTGCTGTACCTTTTCTGTAGCCATGCTAATCCTCCTAGTTTTCCTTTATCACTTGTCCGCTCTGGACATGAAATACTTTATTGACTTCAAATCTATGATTTACAAATTCATCCACTCCTGTACAGGTAATGAGTGTCTGTATATCATGAATACTGTCTAATAAATAGTTTTGCCTGTGTTTGTCAAGTTCAGACAACACATCGTCAAGTAACAGAACCGGTGTGTCTCCGATCACTCTTTTCACCAGCTCGATTTCTGCCAGTTTCAATGACAATGCTGCGGTCCTTTGCTGTCCCTGGGATCCGAATCTCCGGATGTCCAGATTCCCGACCATAAAACAGACGTCGTCTCGATGGGGCCCTACCGAAGTACTCTTCATCCTGATATCTCGCTGTCTGTTCATCTCAAGAGCCTGCTCAAGAGACATGTTTTTCGTACTCGGTTCGTAAATCAGACGGATTTCTTCCTTACCGCCAGTCAGTTTCTTATGTATTCCGGAAACAATTTCGTTCATTTCGTCAACAAATTGTTTCCTCCTCGCAATGATTGCATTGCCATACTGAACAAGCTGGAGATCCCAGATGTCCAGAGTCTCCATTGCATCTTGCCGGTATGCACTGTCTTTTAGTAAATGATTTCTCTGATTTACGATCCGACTGTAATTGGATAAATGATTAAAATATACTTTATCAAGCTGTGACAGCTCTAAATCTATGAACTTTCTTCTTCCCGCCGGACCATTTTTTATAATGTTCAGATCTTCCGGTGAAAAAAATACGAGATTTACAATGCCAAATAATTCTCCGGCTTTGCGTATCGGAATCTTATTAATAGCAACACCTTTCGGCCGGTTCTTCTTCAGATGCATGTCAATCTGATCCTGAATCCCGCGTTTTTCAACAATCACCTCAATGTGTGATTCCTCTGCCCCGAACCGGATCATATCTCGGTCTTTGCTTCCTCTGTGGGACTTCGTCGTCCCGGACAGATAGACAGCCTCCAGAATATTCGTCTTTCCCTGGGCATTATCCCCGTAGAAAATGTTGGTGCTGCCATCAAATTCCAGATTCAAAAGTTCGTAGTTTCTAAAATTTTTCAGTTTCAAAGATTTAATCTTCAATTTTGATTTCTTCTCCGCCAAATGATACAACATCCCCACCGTATAATTTTCTTCCACGGCGAGTATCAATTTCTCCATTTACAGACACCTGTCCGTCCTGGATGACTTCTTTTGCCTCAACGCCCGATTCAACAAGACCGGCTGCTTTTAATGCCTGCCCAAGCTTTATAAATTCATCACGCAATTTGATTGTTTCCATAGTCGCTCCTTTATATTTACAAAAAATGAATAAATGTATAATTATTCATGCATTTTTATGAATAATATTAGTATTTCCGTATAATTATGCACTTATTATACATTTGCATTAAAGTTTACAGGAAGGATAAGATAAATATAGCTTTCTGTCTCATCCTTGATGAAGCAAGGTGCTTTCGCATTCATCAGATAAAGTGTAACCTCTTCATCATCAATAACACGCAGTGCGTCAATCAGGAATTTCGGATTGAATCCGATCAGAAGATCTTTTCCATCCTTGGAAATCATAATCTCTTCATTCATGGATCCGATCTGAGATTTGATTTTTAACTCCATCATTTCATCCTGGATGTCAATGATGATCGGTTTTTTATCTCCTTCTTTGATGAGAAGTGTTGCGCGGTCGATACAATTTAAGAATTCTTTTTTGTTAATTCTTACTTTTGTATCGTAATCACTGGACAGCATCTGATCAATTTTAAAATAATCGCCTTCAATAAGTCTGGAAACAACGATTGTATTGTCAAATTCAAACACAATATGGTTATTTGTATAAGAAATTTCGACCATACTCTCAGCTTCTCCGGATAAAATTTTACTAATTTCAATTAAAGTTTTACCAGGTACAACCATCTTATAATCACTTACTGGATTTTTCAATTCAATTTTACGGATAGAAATTCGATGTCCATCCAAAGATGCAACTCTTAAAACATTATCTTTTATTTCAAATAATTCTCCGGTCATTAATTTGTTGCTTTCTGTATCAGCAATAGAAAAGATAGTCTGGCGAATGACTTCTTTCAAAGTAAACTGTGAAATTGCTATAGAATCATCTTTCTCAATAATTGGAAGATAAGCAAATTCATTGCCAGGTTTTCCGGAAATATCAAATTTTGCTTTTTCACACACAATAGTTGTCTGAAGTCTGTCATCAGTTTCTATAGAAACTTCATTATCCGGAAGTTTTCTAACAATTTCAGAAAAAATCTTTGCATCAATGGCAATCATACCACGATCAATGATCTCACCTGCAATTTCTGTCTGGATGCCAAGTTCCATATCGTTGGCAGTCAACTTAATAATGTCAGTAGTGGCATCAATTAAGATACATTCCAATATTGGCATTGTTGTTTTTCCAGGAACAGCTTTAGAAACAATATTAACTCCTTTTACAAGGTCTGATTTGTTACATACGATTTTCATATGTGTAAAACTCCTTTCCCACGTTACGCATATATAGAAATAAATAAATTTTTTCCGCCTTATTCGCCTTAGGGGCTGTGGATAAGAGGAAAACCCCTGCGCGCCCAGTAAACTCAGGCGTTTCGCGCTTTGATAAGTCTGTGAAATTAAAATGGAAAATGTGTGGAACTGCTTTGGAAAACATTTTTGTTGCTTTTTGGAAAAACGGACAAAAAATCACTTCTCCACACCATATCCAAATAAATCGGAGGATTTTCCACGCACTGTCCACATACTATCCACACAAGTATCCAAAAATGTGGATAATGTGGATAAATTGTGGATAACTATATGGAAAATCCTAAGCTGGGTTGATTTTCTTCTTTATTATATTGATTGTATTCGCCATCATCTCATCTGATTCGATATCCTTGGCAATCTTTTCTACTCCATATTTGACAGTAGAGTGGTCTTTACCTCCAAGAACTGCACCAATTCCTTTCAGGGCAGTATCGGTCATAGTACGCATCAGATACATACAGATCTGACGTGGAACGGCAATCTCCGAATCACGTTTTTTGCTTTTAAGGTCAGCAACGGTGATACCAAAATGATCCGCAACGATATCAAGTATCAGTTCCGGAGTAACTTCTCTTCTATTATCAGAAGAAATAATATCTTTTAATGCTTCTGCTGCAAGAGCAATATCAATCGGATTATTATTGTTGTTGAGCTTATAGAGGGCAATGAGTTTATTCAGAGAACCTTCCAGCTCACGGATGTTAGATTTGACGTTGGCTGCAATATAGTCCAGTACATCATTCTTAATGTTATATTTTTCCAGATGATCCAGTTCAATCTTCTTCTGGAGAATTGCCATACGTGTCTCATAATCCGGAGATGAGATATCAGCAATGAGACCCCACTCAAAACGTGTGCGGAGTCTGGATTCCAGTGTCTCGATATCTTTCGGAGGTTTATCACTGGAGATTATGATCTGTTTTCCAAGTGTATGAAGGTGATTGAAAGTATGGAAGAACTCTTCCTGAGTACTTTCTTTACCTATTATAAACTGGATATCGTCAATCAACAGAACATCAATGTTCCTGTATTTATCACGAAAGTTCAGCATGGCAGATTCATTACCGGCTGTTTTACCATTCCTCAGGGCATCAATCAGTTCGTTGGTGAACGTCTCACTGGTTACATATAATACTTTTTTCTTCGGATTCTTGTCCAAAATGAAGTGTGCAATGGAATGCATCAAATGGGTTTTCCCAAGTCCAACACCTCCATATAAAAAGAGAGGGTTGTACACTTCACCGGGAGATTCGGCAACGGCCAGTGAAGCTGCATGAGCGAAGTTGTTATTTCCGCCTACAACAAAAGTATCAAAAGTATATTTTGGATTCAGCCCTGCTTTCTCTGCTAAGGACTTCGTCTTTTTCTTTTGACCGTTATCAATAGATGCATTATGAATTTCATTCAGTTTATCGTCATCTTCCGATACAAACTGTATCTCGTACTCTTTGCCTGTAATCTCAGCAATACATACCATGAGTGGGAGACGGTACTTCTTATCGATGTATTCAACACTGGAATCCTTGTTCACAAGAATATAAGCAGTGTCATCAATGACATCGTAAACTTTCAGCGGCTTTATCCACGTATTAAAGGATACATTCAGCAGCTCGTGTTCCACTCGTAAATGTTCGATGATCTCAGGCCATTTTTCTTTCACTTCGTTCATTTTAAACAAACTCCTACTTCCCAAGTCTACTCTTTATCTATTTTACATCAAAATATGTATTTAAGCAATTAAAAAGTAAAGAAAATCATCGGTAATGCTTGACGTATCAAGATTTTTTTTATATAATCAAAGCTGATGTCTTAAGAAAAAATATGGGGTAACCCTTGGAAAAATATAAGGAGGTGGATATCTATGAAAATGACATTCCAGCCAAAAAAGAGACAAAGATCTAAAGTACATGGTTTCAGATCAAGAATGAGTACTGCAGGCGGAAGAAAAGTACTTGCAGCAAGAAGAGCAAAAGGAAGAAAGAAATTATCAGCGTAGGCCGCATATATGTGGCCTTTTCTTCTTTCAAAAAATAGGAGATTAAAGCATGAAATATTCCGAATCATTGAAAAAACATAAGGATTTTCAACATGTATATAAAAAAGGAAGTTCTTATGCGAACAAGTATCTTGTCATGTATGTACTGGAGAATCAGACGGAAGGTAATCGATTGGGAATATCTGTAAGTAAAAAAGTGGGAAACAGTATCGTAAGACACCGATTAACTAGGTTGATCCGAGAGAGTTACCGGCTACAAGAAGACATGTTCAGCAGTGGGCGCGATATCGTAGTTATCGCAAGAGGTGCAGCTAAGGGTAAGAATTACCGCGACATAGAGAGCGCACTGATCCACCTGGCACGTCTTCATAATATATATAAGGGGTAATTGCGTGATGAAAAAGATTCTGCTTGGTATCATCAGATTCTATCAAAAGTATTTATCAGGAGCAAAGGGATATTCTTCCTGTAAGTATTATCCGACCTGTTCCAGATATGCGATAGAAGCAATTGAAAAGTACGGGGCCTTTAAGGGAGGTCTTCTTGCTGCCTGGAGAATCTTGCGTTGCAATCCTTTTTCAAAAGGAGGATATGACCCTGTTCCTTAAAAAGAATTACAAAATCCGATGGAGGAAAAAGAGATGGTAGGAAGTTTACTAAGTGCAGCAAATTGGCCGATTGTCGGACAAATCTGCTGGGTATTAGGTAAAGTCATGAATTTTATCTATACGATGTTAGATGGCGCACTTCCAAGTGACACCGGTCTGGTTGGTATATCTATTATCCTGTATACGATTCTTGTATATACCCTGATGCTGCCGATGACAATTAATCAGCAGAGATCATCTAAGATGCAGGCCGTTGTACAGCCGGAAGTCATGGCTATCCAGAAAAAGTACAAGAACAAAAAAGATCAGGCTTCAATGCTGAAACAGCAGGAAGAGATACAGCAGGTGTATGACAAGTATGGCGTATCCATGATGGGAGGATGCCTTCCGTTACTGATCCAGATGCCGTTTTTGTTCGCATTGTATCCGGTCATTTACAGTATTTCTGATTACGTACCAAATATTACAGCTCAGGCAAATAAGTTTCTCACAATTCCGGATATGACAATCACTCCGGGTAACATGCTTAGCATGGCAAAAAGCGGAGAGACAATGGGATATTCAGCGGCAGCGCTGGTTATCACAGCAATTTTACTTCCGGTATTATCTGCATTTACACAGTATCTGAATATGAAACTGTCTATGGCAGTAAATGGTTCTAACAGACCGGCAGATAAAGATGACCCGACAGCAGCAACAATGAGAACTATGAATATGACAATGCCTCTGTTCTCACTGGTTATGGTATTTACATTACCGACTGGTATCGGTATCTACTGGATCGTCAGTGCAATCGTACGTATGGTTCAGCAGGTATTTATCAACAAACATCTCAGTAAGATATCAGTGGATGACATGATCGAGAAGAATAAAGAAAAAGCGCAGAAGAAGAAAGAAAAACGTGGCGAAAAAGCAGAGAAGATCAACGCTATGGCTCAGACAAATACAAAGAGCATCAAATCTTCTGCAACACAGAGTTCTTCTATGTCTGATAAAGAAAGAGAAGAAAAACTCGAAAAAGCAAGAGCAAATGCGAAACCGGGAAGTCTTGCTTCAAAAGCCAACATGGTTAAGAATTTTAATGAGAATAAGTAAGGGGGCATATATTCATGGATTACATTACTGTAACAGCAAAGAATCTTGATGATGCGATTACAGAAGCGTTAGTTCAGTTAGAAGTAACAAGTGATCGTCTTGATTATGAAGTTATCGAAAAAGGAAGCGATGGTTTCCTTGGATTCGGTAGAAAACAGGCCGTTATCAAAGCCCGCAGAAAAGAAGAGCCTGTAGTCGAAGTAAAAGCTGAGAAAAAAGAAGAGAAACCTGTAAAGGTCGAGAAGGCAGCAAAAGTTGAGAAGACAGAGCATGCAGAGAAAAAAGAACCAGTAAAAACTGAGACTAAGAATGAATTTAAGAAAGAGCATAAGAAAGAGAAAGATTTCAAAAAAGCTCCGAAAAAAGAAGTAAGAGAAGAGACAGAACTTGCAAAAGTTGAGCCGGCTACAATTGAAGCTTGTGAGAAATTTGTAGAAGATGTTCTGAATGCCATGAATATGGAAGAGGTAAAGGTTACTTCTACAGTTGATGAGGAAGGTGCACTGAGCATCACTATGGAAGGTAAGAACATGGGTATCCTGATCGGTAAGAGAGGACAGACACTGGATTCTCTTCAGTATCTTACCAATCGTGTAGCTAACAAGATGCAGGATGGATACGTTCGTGTAAAACTTGACACAGAGGATTATAGAAGAAGAAGAAAAGAGACTCTTGAGAATCTTGCAAAGAACATTGCAAGCAAGGTAAAGAGAACAAGAAGAACAGTTGCACTTGAGCCAATGAATCCATATGAGAGAAGAATCATTCACTCAGCACTGCAGTCTGATCCGGCTGTATCTACACACAGTGAAGGTGAAGAGCCTTACAGAAAAGTCGTTGTAACACTGGCAAGAAGATCCGGTGGCTCTCATAATTACGAGAAATAC
>ENA-OPCV01002077-OPCV01002077.1-human-gut-metagenome-genome-assembly--contig:-NODE-2077-length-13315-cov-2.411388_pt1 | contig 13315 bp, 7 predicted proteins | sample MGYA00241257_ERZ501494 | MGnify/ENA primary metagenome ERZ501494 (study PRJEB25962, sample SAMEA2042618) | human gut metagenome | biome: human gut; feature: human-associated habitat; material: faeces...
CGGCAAAGATCGTAAACGTGGGCGGCGGCCTGATTCTAGGCGGTCTGGTGGCAGCAGCGTTTGTATCGCTGTGGTATTTCTTCCAGAACCTCGATGATGAAGAAAGCCGGAAAGTCTATGGGGCAGCATCCATTCTGTCTATCGGCATTCTGGCATCCCTGGTAAATTTCGTCTGGGGCGATCAGCTGGCAGAATTCATTCCCGGCGGTCTGGAACGAAAAGAGCAGATCTTCTGGACCCTGTGGTATCTGTTTGTTCTGGTAATGATGATGATCGGAACCATTCGATGTATCCGCCGGCAGAGACAGAAAAAAGAAAAGAAATACAAAACCGTTCTTTTCACGGCAATTATGGCGACGATCATGTTTGTAACACTGTGGCAGTATCAGAACACCATGCAGAACCGGTACAAAAACACAGGAATCTGGAGCGGCGCACAGCAGTACGCCGAGGTGCTGCTGAAAAGAAACAAAAACCTCGAAAACGACTGGCTGATCGGCGATGAGTCCTGGCGCGAAGGAAACAAAAATACTTTCGAAATTCGCCTTACCTATTACGCTGATGCCGATGACGCAAAAGAGGGACGTGAAAGCGAATATCAGTACAAGATTCATTTTGATGATGTTGACGGCTACGTCATCAAATCAGAAGGCGTACCAGAGAAAGAGATTGTTTTCCCGGAAAATAAATAAGAAGTGAGAAACGGGATTCCATTCTTGCGCCTCCCACAGAAAAAGACTATACTCATAGTATCAGCATGTACGCTCGGAATCTTTCTGTACTTGCTTTTGCGACCGACGGAAAAGCATCTCACAAAATCAAGCACAGAAAGATTCTGAAAGCACATGTAGCATAAGAAGGAGGCCGTAAAACATGGGACAGTTTTTAAACAGCAGGGAACCATACGATAAATACAGAACTGTTATGAACGGAACTTATGGTAGATCATACACCGGAAGAAGCGATTGCGCAGATTAAAGAGAAAGAATATGCTTTGCGGTTCAAGGGAAAGATGGCGGAAACGGAACGATATACCGGGCGCATACTGGCGGTTGGAATCAGTTATGATAAAGAAACAAAAGAACATGCCTGTAAAATAGAAGTATTGTGATGATTTGCAAGCTGTGGAAAAGGGATATCGTGTGTGTAAACGGAGGAGAGTAAGTAAAAATAGTAATCTTTACTATTTTTACTTGCTTTTTTCTCCATCATAGGATAATATAAAAATATACGGTTCGGAGCAGGTTCCGGGCAGGAAAAAACAAGATGGAAAGGATATGGATTTTTATGAAGATTACAGAGGATATTATCTACGCGGGAGTCAACGATCATCAGGTAGACCTTTTTGAAGGTCAGTACAGAGTGCCGAACGGCATGGCATACAATTCTTACGTAATTCTCGATGAAAAAACGGCAGTTATGGATACCGTAGATGCAAACTTTGCGGATGAATGGCTGGCAAATGTTGCGAAAGCACTGGCTGGCAGAAAACCGGATTACCTGATCGTACAGCATATGGAGCCGGATCACTCTGCGAATATTGAAAACTTCGTAAAAGCATATCCGGAAGCAACCGTTGTTGCAAACACAAAAACCTTTGCCATGATGAAAAACTTTTTCCCAAAGATGGATCTCGCCGGAAGGAAACTGGAAGTAAAGGACGGTGAGTCCCTTACGCTCGGAAAACACGTTCTGACCTTCGTGTTCGCTCCGATGGTACACTGGCCGGAGGTTATGGTTACATACGACAGCACGGACAAGGTTCTGTTCGCAGCAGACGGTTTTGGAAAATTCGGTGCACTCGACCGCGAGGAACCATGGGATGACGAAGCACGCCGTTATTTTATCGGTATTGTCGGAAAATACGGTTTGCAGGTACAGAAGCTCCTGAAAGTAGCAGGTACGCTGGATATCCGGAAAATCTGTTCCCTGCACGGTCCGGTTTTGACGGAAAATCTTGGCCACTACATTGAAAAATACGATATCTGGTCTTCTTATCGTCCGGAAGAAGAGGGCGTTGTGGTTGCCTATACTTCTGTTTACGGCAATACAAAAAAAGCTGCCGAATTGCTTGCGGCTAAGCTGAAAGAAAAAGGCTGTCCGAATGTCGTTATTTACGATCTGGCAAGAGACGATATGTCTCTGGCTCTCTCCGACGCCTTCCGCTACAGCAAACTGATCCTTGCCACCACAACCTACAACGCAAGCATCTATCCGTTCATGCACGACTACATCTCCCGTCTGGTGGAACACAACTTCCAGAACCGCACGGTAGGTCTGATCGAGAACGGTTCCTGGGCGCCTCTCGCTGCCAAAGTGATGCGCGAGATGATGGCAAAATGTAAAAAGATCAACTGGCTCGATACCACCGTAAAGATCCTCTCCGCCATCAATCAGGACAATCAGGATCAGCTGGAAGCCATGGCAGATGAACTGTGCAAAGAGTACATTGCCCAGAACGATACCCTTGCCAATAAAAATGACCTGACCGCACTGTTCCGGATCGGTTACGGCCTGTATGTGGTAACTTCTAACGACGGTAAGAAGGATAACGGTCTGATCGTAAACACCGTCATCCAGCTGACCGACACCCCGAACCGTGTGGCAGTCAACATCAACAAAGCCAACTACTCACACCATGTCATCAAACAGACCGGTGTGTTAAATGTCAACTGTCTGTCCACCGAAGCCCCATTTTCCGTCTTCCAGCAGTTCGGTTTCCAGACCGGACGAAGCGTAGACAAGTTTGCCGGACAGACCGTACACCGTTCCGACAACGGACTGGTCTTCCTGGATAAATACATCAATGCATTCATGTCGCTGAAAGTAGAAGATTATGTGGATCTGGAAACCCACGGCATGTTCATCTGCAGCGTGACAGAAGCCCGTGTCATGAGCAACCAGGAGACCATGACTTACACCTACTACCAGAACAACGTAAAACCAAAACCGGAAACCGAAGGAAAGAAAGGATTTGTCTGCAAAGTCTGCGGCTATATCTACGAGGGTGATGAACTTCCGGCAGACTACATCTGCCCGCTTTGCAAACACGGAGCTGCTGATTTTGAGCCGATCGAATAAATAACAAAAATAAGAAGTTTATAGAGTTTTTATCCCGAATATGATACACTCAAGGAAATAGAATTTTACCTGTATTTTACATTAGATAAGAAAGGCATACTATGAAAAAGACCGTAAAGAAAATTTTCAAAGTACTTGGTATCGTACTCGGGGTAATTTTACTGGCTCTGATTGCTTATATCATCTATCTCTACGCCAGCTACCACCGCATCGAAGACAATCTGGTTCTGGAAGTGGAACCCGCCCCTGACGCCGGAGAGGATCTGGAAGGACTGACTTCCGGGGCGCGTCCGGCATCTGCAACTGCTTTGTACAACTCGTCCCTGACCGCCGGACAGGAATATTCCGCACTGACCTACAATCTTGGTTTCGGTGCGTACACACCGGATTTCAGCTTCTTCATGGACGGCGGTAAATCCTCCTGGGCAAAGAGCAAGGAAAGCGTACAGGATACGATCCAGGGCGCCGGTGAACTGATTGCCTCCTACGATCCGGATTTTGCTCTTCTTCAAGAAGTGGATCTCGATTCCACCAGAAGTTATCACGTAAACGAATACTCGATCTTAAAGGACTGTCTGAGTTCCTATAATTCTGTCTTCGCACAGAACTATGACTCCGCCTTCCTCTTCTATCCGTTTACACAGCCTCATGGGAGCAGTAAATCGGGACTGGCACTGTTTTCCAGATATCAGGTGATCGATGCTCTCCGGAGAAGTTTCCCGGTGTCTACGTCATTCAGCAAGTTCTTTGACCTGGATCGCTGCTACAGCATCTCCAGAGTTCCGGTGGACAACGGAAAAGAGCTGGTGATCTTCGAACTCCACATGTCCGCTTACGGCAACAGCGATGCGATCCGCGAGGGACAGATCTCGATGCTTGCCGAAGACATGCAGAAAGAATACGAGGCAGGTAATTACGTCCTGTGCGGCGGCGACTTCAACCATGATCTGAAAGCCTCCGAGGACGATTCCGAAGACCGTGAATCCTGGGCGTACCCATTCCCGAGAGCCAGCCTCCCGGATCATTTCTCCTTTTGCATCGACCAGCTGAGTGATACCGAACGCGATGCTTTATGGAACAGTGCAAGAAATGCCGATATGGAATATGTGCCTGGAGAAACCTATACGGTGACGCTGGATGGATTTATTATCTCCGATAACATCGAGTGTCTCTCCTACGACAACATCAACACCGGATACACTTATTCGGATCACGATCCGGTTTATGTGAAATTCAAATTGAAATAACAAAAGAATCAAAAAAATAAGGAAACAGATTATTTTTCAGATCTGCTTCCTTATTTTTTATTCAGAAAATCATTCGTCAATTACATCCGCAATGATTCACTCCGTTTTATTTTCAATCATATAGTTACTGTTTGTCCACTGACACATCCTGGCTCTTTTTCTTCTTCATAAAAAGCCATACACAGATCACCACGAAAACCACCGTAACAGCTGCCAGAAGCGGCCATACGGTGATCGGACAGACGCTCTCGCTGATCAGGTTCAGTGCCTGATAAGAGGTGTAAATACCGAAAATTGCAAAGATCACAAATGCCAGCGTATTTAACAGACCTTCCGGTGTCTTGCTCTTTAACAGATATCCCACCAGCATCCCAAGAATATCCGCTGCAAAAAGACCCAGAGAGCATCCGATCCATACGATAAAAGCAGCTCCCATACCTTCGTTGGCACCGAAAGTAATGGCTGTCAGCTGTGTTTTATCTCCCAACTCTGCTACAAAGAACGTACAGAACACTGCCAGCGGAGCAAACTGGATCTTGCTTTTTCCGCCCTCTTCTTCTTCGTCGTCATCGTCCCCTGCAAGCGTCGATGCCGCAAAATAGAGAAACGCCAGTGCTGCGATGATCTTGATCAGCCATTCCGGGATAAATTCACTGACCAGTCCGCCCGCCAGTACCGCCAGACCATTCAGCACCAGGATCGCTGCCGCTGTTCCCAGGATAATATCCTTTAACTTGTACTTGGAAGTGAGCGCGATCAGCATCAGCTGTGTCTTATCACCCATCTCTGCGATAAATTCCGTGAAAAATACCTTTAAAAATAATAACATGCTTTTTCTCCCTGTTTATCTGATAATGATATAGACTGCATACGCCGCATAAAGTGCGATCATACAGAATCCTTCCACTTTTCCGATCCGTTTCTTCGTCGCCGCAAAGATCCATACACACACGGTAAATACCATCAGCACACACAGATCAATGATATTTTCTCTGATGATCGTGATCGGGCTGATCGCGGACGCGATACCGAGAACCATCAGGATGTTAAATACATTGGATCCCACTGCATTGCCAAGTGCCATATCCACTTCGTTCTTTTTCGCTGCAACAATCGAAGTTACCAGTTCCGGGAGAGAGGTTCCGATGGAAACGATCGTCAGTCCGATCAGTGTCTGGCTCATGCCAAGATCCCCTGCAATCCTTGCAGCCGCATCTACGGTAATATCTCCGCCGATTGCGATTGCAGCCGCACCGCCAACGATAAATACAATACTTAACGGCATCGAGATCAGTTTGATCTCCTCGTCTGAACCACCTTCGATCTCCACTTTCTTTCCTTCTCTGCTTGCCTTCTGTGCGCTACGGATCATATAGAAAATATATCCCGCAAAACATACCAGAAAAATCACGCCGTCCAGATGCCCCAGTGTCATCGAGGATTTGTCTCCGATTCCTGCGATTCCAAAGATCAGCAGCATTCCTGCACAGATCAGGGAAAACGGGATGTCTCTTCGAATCGTTTCCTTTGCTACATTGACCGTAGCCAGCACGCCACAGACTCCGATAACCACCATCAGGTTAAAGATATTGGAACCTACGACGTTGCTCACCGCAAGTTCATTATTTCCTGCAAGGGACGCTGATACACTGACCGCCGTCTCCGGAAGTGAGGTTCCCATCGCCACGATCGTAAGACCGATGATGATCGCCGGCACGTGGAAGCGTTTTGCCACACTCGAACTTCCCTCTACGAAATAATCCGCACCCTTGATCAGCAGCACAAAGCCGATCACAAGAGCAGCCAGAACCAGTGCAAATGGGGCGTTGTTAATAAATTTCTCCATAGTTTCCTCCTTTTTCTCTCTCCATGATTTCTCCGGCAGCCGTCACCCGCGTAAAAAAAGACTCATGTATATCTTCACCCCGGACAAAACTTCTTATTCCGAAGCAAAGATATACATGAGTCTCATTATTTAAGATTTGCCAGATTGTACTCTGTACTACAATCAGAATGTTGACAAACCACACTTTCGCGCTAACTACTCCCTCATGGAATATTTAATTACTTGATAAATAATATCAAATGCGTGCATGTGTGTCAATAACTAATTCTTATGAAATCTCTTTTCTTCCTCATAAGCAGGCTCACATGTAAGATTCATGCCCAGTCTCTTAAATGTATCCTTGTCTACCGCTGAAAGAATAACTGTTGAATGAACATCACATGCATAAAGCTTAGGTATCTGCTTTAATGCCTTGTCAGCTAACGGATTGGCTACAACTGAAGATGAAAGTGCAATAAGAATTTCATCTGTATGAAGTCTTGGATTCCTGCTGCCAAGATAGTTAGTCTTTAAGGTCTGGATTGGACTGATTGACTCAGGTGATAGCAGGTCAACTGAATCATCTATTCCTGCAAGCTGCTTTAATGCATTAAGCAATGCTGATGACGCAGCACCTAACAGATCACCTGTTTTTCCAGTAACAATAGTTCCGTCTTCTAACTCAATTGCAACCGCCGGTTTATCACCGCTTTTTGCTGACTTTTCAAGTGCAGCATTAACAACAGGTCTTGAAGATGGTGTGATTCCTGCCTGATTCATTAAAAGCTCAATCTTATAAATTTCCTGACTGTTTACACCAGTTCTCTTCTGGTCGCATAAATATTTGTAATATCTTCTGATAATCTCCATATTAGAAGCATAACGGCATGCTTCATCATCAACAATACAGTTACCAGCCATATTAACACCCATATCTGTTGGTGACTTATATGGACTCTCACCGGCAATGAGCTCGAACATAGCATTAAGCACAGGGAATATCTCGATATCTCTGTTATAATTAACCGTTGTTTTACCATATGCTTCCAAATGGAAAGGATCAATCATATTAACATCATTAAGGTCTGCTGTCGCTGCCTCATAAGCAAGATTAACAGGGTGCTTAAGTGGAATATTCCAGATTGGGAATGTCTCAAACTTCGCATATCCAGCCTTAACACCATGCTTATATTCATGGTAAAGCTGTGAAAGACATGTAGCCATCTTTCCGCTTCCCGGACCAGGAGCAGTAACAACTACAAGTGGTCTGGTAGTCTTAATAAATTCATTCTTTCCGTAACCATCATCACTTACAATCTTGGCAACATCATTAGGATATCCGGCAATCTTGTAATGCTTGAAATTCTTGATTCCATGTGCATCTAACACCTTGATGAAATTATCAACCTCTGGCTGCTGGAAATACTTTGTGATGCAGACACTACCTACAAAAAGTCCATATTCTGTAAATTCATCTATAAGTCTTAATACTTCCTGATCGTATGTAATTCCGTAATCGCCACGAATCTTATTACTTGCAATATCTTCTGCACTTATTGCAATAACAACCTCAGCCTGGTCCTTTAACTGTAAAAGCATCTGAAGCTTTGAGTCCGGCTTAAATCCTGGAAGAACCCTTGAAGCATGATAATCATCGAACAGCTTTCCACCAAATTCAAGATATAACTTATTGTCAAACTTGGCAATTCTCTCCTTAATATGCTCAGACTGCATTTTTAAATATTTGTCGTTATCAAATCCTATCTTCATAATCTTATTCCTTTAAGTAAAATTCTTTAATAAAATTAACATAAATCGCAAAATTTATCCAGTTCTTTAGTGACAATATTTTTCGTTTTAAACTTTGGATTATTGTACAATCTGCCTCGCGCCATGATTAAATCCACATTACGCAGCACCCTGAGGTCATCTAACGGATTATTCTTAGTCAGGTAGAAATTATCGAGTAACTGGTCCATACGACCGTGAAGTCCCACATTGCCACCGAAATTGAGCAACATACAGAACAGCCAATTGTGCTGTTCATACCCCTTGTCACGCTTCCAGATGGAAGGGATTCCCCACATAGGACGACATTCACTGAACAGGTCCAGTATCAGCAGATCTCCATTCTGCATATTCTTTATCATCTCGGGACGAGGATTCTCTGTCCAGCCCTGCACTACCCAGGTGGCTTTCGGATTCACTTTTTTCATAGCCGCCATAATAGCTTTCCCGGCCGCATCGAAATCTACTGAAGCGGCATTCTCAGCTTCATGAAAAGGGTCCATAGAATAATAATCGACCTTGCCGAAAAGCTTCTCCTGTTCCTGATAATATAAATCGGCAATCTCGGCAAAGCGGACATCGGTAGGTTGCAGGAAAGCAGGACGGGTAAAGCCGTTCCATAAATCAGACTTGGTCAGGTTCAGTCCCAACTTCTCATCAGCATCGTGGGGAACCATACCTGAATATCCCGGAAATACAGGTTTAATGCCATATTCGCGCATACGCTTCAAAATTTTCTTCTGCAAAGCTGCCTGCTGTACATACCAGGAATCCGGATTAGGTCCGCCCCATCCTTCCAGATTATTCATTGCCCACCAGGCAAGAAAAGCAGGGCCGGCAATGAATCGGTTAATTTCATCTTTAGAATATCCCAGTTTTTGAAGCATATTGAACCAGATACATTCCTGGCCTACGGCTGCCAAAGGGAGATTGATGCCGTGCATCGCCATCCAGTCTATTTCTTTCTCCCAGCGTTCCCAATCCCAAAAGGCCATGGTGTAGGAATAGGTACAATAGTTGAAATCGTAACGGAGTGAGAGAGATGTTTCGTGACGCTCTTTTCGGGGGACAGGAGGAAGTACCTGCGGCAATTTCGCCTGCATACCATTCCATGACAGTTGGATACCGGCATAATATTTCAGATACCAGTTGATACCTGTCGCTATATTCACATAGTTATTACCCCGGACTACGACTTTAGTTCCTTTCTGGTCCAGTTCGAAAAAATCATCCGCACCTTTCTTGAATTCGATAACAAATTTCTTCGATGCTCCCTTATCAATTCTTTCGAGCAAACCGTTTATAGGGTTGGCTGATAACTGAACGGATAAGCCTACTATTAACAAAATGAGTAAACAGAGTTTGGTTTTCATGGTATTCATTCTTCTGGGTGATGTGCAAAAGTAAGCGTTTATTTTTTTATGTAAGGAGAAAATAGAAAAGTTTGGGACGAATATAGTAAAGAATGACACACCTTCTTACCCCTTCTTCCCCAACTTCGAGCTCGGCAAATATCCGAAGAACTCTTTGAAACACTTCGTAAAATATTTAGGATCGTTGAATCCTACAGCATAGGCTATTTCGAAAACATTCACATCTCCCGATCCTTCCTGTATCATCCGTTGAGCCACGTTCAGACGGTAGTTCTTCATAAACTGTCCGATGGGCTGTCCCGTCAGGTCCTGCATTTTCTTGTTGACCAATGTCTTGCTGTAGCCCATGTCGCGTACAAAGCGTTCCAGGTTATATTCCGCATCGGCATAGTGTTCCTTCATCAGGTTGACCGCATTCGTAATGAATGTCTTGTCTCGCGATTCTTCCTTTACATGCAGCTCTTCCACATTACTGCTGGATGAGAACATCTTCTTATATTTCCTTCGCAGACTCAGTATATTACGGATACGAAGCCGGAGCACTTCTTCATCAAAAGGTTTGCAAAGATACTCGTCCACACCTATTTCAAAGCTTCTTTTCTCTTGTACGTCCGAGCGAAGCGCCGTAAGCATTAGGAAAGGAATGTGCGAAGTCGCCAGATTCTCCTTGATACGGCGGGACAACTCCATACCATCCATCACAGGCATCATCAAATCACTGACTATTAAGTCGACGGTATGTTTCTGAACGATTTCAAGAGCCTCCTGCCCGTCACCTGCCTCAAACAAACGATAATCCCCCACAAGCAGTGTGCGGATATACGAACGCATATCTTTATTATCTTCCACAATCAGGATAGTCTCTTTCTTCTGGGTATCCTCCGGTTGCAAAGTATCCGGTAGATATACACTATCAGGCTGTACCCACTCCCCATTCGTCTCTACCCGTTCTCCGGGAATCAGCGGCATCAACATACGGAATGAAGCCCCCTGCCTGTGATTATTGCGGGCAAAGATTTCTCCGCCATGCAAATATACAATCCGCTTGCACAGGAAAAGACCGATGCCTGTGCCGCTCTGCCCGTAAACCGGATATTTGGTACTCTTCTTAGACTGGTAAAAGCGGTCGAAAATCTTTTCCAGATCTTCTGCCACAAGGCCATGTCCCGTATCGCATACATTCATATAGAATAGTTTCTCCCCGTTCTTTCCTTTAACAGATGCCACAAATATGTCAATACGACCGCTATCCGGTGTAAACTTAATAGCATTCGAAACCAGATTCACCAACACCTTGCGCATATATCCTGTATCGATCATCAGAAAGGGATTCTCCAAACGGAAATAAGTACATATGTCGATATGCCTTTCCTTGGCAAAGACTCTGAAAGGTATCAGCAATTCAGACAAAAACTCGATAAAATTCGAGGAATGCTTATCCAGCACCACCTTGTCTATGTCCAGTTTCCGGAAGTCCATCAGTTCATTGACCAAGGAAAGCAAATACCGTGAATTTCGCTCGGCTATCTGCAACTGTGCTTTTACAGCCTCATCCTGCGTCTCCTTTAAAGCATGTTCAATGGGGCCATGAATCAGTGTAACCGGAGTACGGAATTCATGAGTGATGTTCGTAAAGAAAGCAATCTTCTCTTCCGTAATCTCTTTTACGTGTTGAGCCATGGTTTCCAACTGTTTGTTCTGGACAGCCAGTTCCTGCGTGCGCAGTTCCACTTCTTTTTCCAATCGCGCTTTCTGTTCACGATAACTCCGCATCTTCCGCTTATAGAATAAATAAATAGCAAGGCAAATAACTACGACAAGAAGCAGATAGAATCCAATGGATTTATAAAAATAAGGAGTAATCCCCACTTCTATGTCAGTTATTTCATCCGACCAACGCCCCAACTCATCCGTCGCACGCACTTGCAGGGTGTAGTTCCCCGGCGGGACAGCTGCATATCTTGCCATACAATCACCCGGTTGAGTTTCATTCCACTCTTCCTCGTATCCCTCCAGACGATAGGCAAAACGAATACGGCTGCTGTTTCCATAATTCTGTGTGGTAAATCCTACGGAGAAACGATTCTCCCTTTCATGCAGGAAAATACCGGAGGCAAGGGTGATATCCTTTTGCAGATAATCACCACTGGAAGGATAGATAATATTTCCTCCAATCGCCAGTGAAGAGAGTTTCACATGCGAATCCGCAGACAGCGAAGTTTCATTATCAGAATGAATAATGACCAGTCCGTCTATAGTAGCCATATAGATAAAGTCGTGCTTTGACGAATAATGGATGCCATTCCAGTAGAACTGAGTAGCAGGCAGGCCATCAGCCTGCGTGTAGTTACTGAATGTCATCGACTGGATATTCAGACGGGACACTCCATCATTCGTAGTCAACCACAAGTTTCCCTTCCCGTCTTCAGCCATACCGATAATTGTATTATTAGGCAACCCGTGACGTGTGGTATAGTTTTTAAAGACAAAATGATTATTCTTGTCACTCGTCAACTGATACAGTCCGCTTCCGTTGCCACCCAGCCAGATAGTACCATTCTTGTCTTCCAAAATGCTATTAATCTTTTCCAGTTGTGTTGACTGTGGATTATCCAGTTTATACCGAAGATATTTATAATCAAAGCGCTTGTTCGACTTAGCAAAAGAAGCAAGGTCTACAATGAAGACACCTTGAGTGGTTCCCACCCACAAACGTTTATTTCTATCAATCAACAGGGCGTGAACCGCTTCGAACTCATTATCCGACTGATCGAATAACACACGGATGAAAGTATCTTTCCGCTTATCGTAGAAATGCACTCCACGTGTAGAGCCGAACCATATTCCGTGATTGATCACATCTTCACAGGCACTATTAATAAAGTCACCTTCCAATTCGGGAATATTCTCACGGGTATAGCGCTTAAAGGTACGGTTATTGGGAATATTCAGGTTCAGTTCGTTAATGCCCACACCCCAGGTATATGCCCACAAACGATTATCGGAGTCAATCAACAGTCCGGTAATAGTATTATTACTGATGGAAGTTATATCGTTAGGAGAAAAAAGATGATGGGCACAAGTTTTTTCCTCTTGATTCCATTTCATCAGTCCACGTTCTACTAATCCAATCCAAAGATTGCCGTCTTTATCTTCACCTACAGCATTAACAGGTGTAGGAGTATCTGTTTCTGTGACAGAAGTGCCGCATGTCCATAATTCTGTTTGCAAACGCTTCGGGGAAAGCAGGTTAATGCCTCCGGTTTCAGTACCCAGCCAGATGGTCTCTCCATCGGTGAACAGGCAGTTGATGGCATTACAGTTAATGGTTACTCCACCCCGGTCACTGGTCTGACGGATGAATGAAAAAGTATCCGTATCTTTGTTATACACATTCAGTCCATTCAGGGTAGATACGATCAAATGTCCCCGTTCCGTCTGTTTGATATCCGTTATATAGGCTTGGCTCAACATTCCGGGACGATGAGTGGAATAACGATACCTCTTCAGGCTTCGTTCGGCATGATTATATCTGAATAGACCACGGTTAGAGCCAATCCACAAAGCATCCCCATCCGCCTGCATACAGGAAATCCGCCAATCTTCACTGAAAGAAACCAAACTATCGGACAAGATATCTGCCTTTAAGAGATGATCCGGTTGCTTCTCAACACGATATACCTGGTTGTCAATACCTGCACAAACTGTCCAGCCTATATCAAGAATGGCATGTACGGGAGATTCGCATTCGCTCTTCAGACGATACCAGGTCTTTATATCTCCCTGATCGTCCAAATCAATACACCACAGTTCTTTATTGCCGGAAATCCATAAATCTCCCTGTCTGTCTTTATAAATGGTACTAACGTTTTCATTCAATAACTTTTGCAGCGGACTATCCGGTGGAACAGGGAGTTTTACCAAAGCATAAGTATCCAGGTCGAGGATATCTATCCCACCTTCGGATGCAATCCACAATCGCCGGAAGTTATCTTCACAAA
>ENA-OPCV01002090-OPCV01002090.1-human-gut-metagenome-genome-assembly--contig:-NODE-2090-length-13225-cov-2.358846_pt1 | contig 13225 bp, 9 predicted proteins | sample MGYA00241257_ERZ501494 | MGnify/ENA primary metagenome ERZ501494 (study PRJEB25962, sample SAMEA2042618) | human gut metagenome | biome: human gut; feature: human-associated habitat; material: faeces...
CCGTTGTCATTGGCACGGAAATCCTTGCGCTCGTGCCCCAGCATATAGGCATAACACACATGGCGGGCATCGTAGTATTTCTTCTGGTAAGTTTCCAGATGCGCCTTTACTTCTTCAACCGTACGCACCGGCAAGGCAATAGCGATAAACTTGCTGCGCTTCTCGGTATAAATTCCCTCGGACGGGACGGCTATGGTTTTATACGTATCTTCGCTCATGCCGCAAAGATACTACACTTTTTGCTATCCGCCTTTTGATAGCCGGCAAAAAAAACTTTATCGCGGCAGAAGAAAGAGCCGCTTTTCAGCCGATGCGCCTCCTCACCAGTTGCAGCAACGGCTTCGCCGCAATTATCAGTGTTACGGCAGTAAGTATCATCAGTACGCCGAGCATGATGCGCGGAGTGAGCTGCTCGCCAAACACCACTACGCCGAAGAACAGCGCCGTCACCGGTTCCAGCGCCCCCAATATGGCAGCCGGCGTGGAGCCGATGAGGTGGATGGAGAGCGTCATCAGCACCAACGAAATGATAGTGGGAAACAAAGCCAGTGAAAGGACATTTGCCCACAGCACCGGCGAAGGGACGGGCTGCAAAGCCGTGCAAAAGTCCAGACGCACCACATAGATGCTGATGCCGAAGAGCAAAGCATAGAAAGTGAGTTTCGCCGTAGGCAGCTCCTTGAGTGAAGAGCGGTTCACACCGACGATGTATATGGCGTAGGTCAGCGAGGAGAGAATAACGAACAGTACGCCCAGCATGCTCAGCGTCTTCCCGTCCCCACCCTCGTACAGCAGGGAGATGCCCGTAAACGCCAGCGCTATGGAGAACATCGTGATGAAGGAGACTTTCTCGTGGAAAAACACCGCCATGATGATGGCAACCAGCACCGGATAGACAAACAGGATGGTGGACGCAATGCCCGCATCCATGTAGTTATAGCTCTCGAAGAGAAAGAACGAGGAAAAAGAGAACAACAGCCCCATTACCGCCAGCGGAAGTATATCCGTCTTCTTCAGCGCAAAGGACTGTTTCTTCACTTTCATCAGGATGCCCAGCATCACAACGGCGAAAAAGTAACGGTAAAAGAGGACGGAATCCACACTCATCCCCGCCCCGTACAAGGGCAATGCAAACAACGGGTTCATGCCGTAACTGGCAGCGGCAACGGCTCCGTAAGTAAATCCTTTAAGACGATTATTGGTCATGGCAGTATCTCTTTCTGAAAAATCGGGCGCAAAGATACCGCTTTTATTGATACTTAGCCCAATGAAGAACCAAAAAGAATCCTGCACAACGCAAGCATGCCGCAAGGGAATTGTTCATGCCCCGTTCTTCATTTTATAATACAGCATACCCACCGCGTCCGCCAGCAGCCAACCGATGGGAATAGACCACCAGATGCCCGTTACCCCGACAGAAGGAATAGCCGCCAGTAGGTAGGAAAGCGCCACGCGAGTGCCCAGTGAAATCACCGTGAGCACTACCGACATCCCCGGCTTCCGGACAGCCCGGTAATAGCCGTAAAGCAGGAACAGAATGCCGATGCCGCAGTAAAACGCACCCTCTATGCGCAGGTACTCCACTCCGGTAGCAAGGATTTCCGTTTCGCCCGGATGAACGAAAATCAGCATCAGCGGTTCTGCAAAGACGAACACGAGCACGGAGACGATAATCGAAAAGATAACCGTAGTAAGCAAGGCGCTGCGGACACCCCGGCGGATACGCCCGTAACGTTTCGCCCCGAAGTTCTGCGCGATGAAAGTGGAAAAGGCGTTCCCGAACTCCTGCACGGGCATGTATGCAAAGGAGTCTATCTTGACGGCAGCGGCAAAGGCGGCCATGACTGCCGTGCCGAAGCTGTTGACCAGCCCCTGTATCATCAGGATGCCAAAGTTCATAACAGACTGCTGCAAACACGTAAATCCGGACAAAGAAAGAATCTGCCGGAAGTTCTTTTTCTCCCATGTAAAATCTTTTTTCGCAGGGCACAAATCGGAATACCGGAAAAGAAAATAAAGCATAAGACCGATACCAGCTGTGTACTGGGAGATAACGGTTGCCACGGCAGCACCCGCAATGCCAAACGAGAATGTCACAACAAATAAAAGGTCAAGTCCGATATTAAGTGCGACGGAAATTCCAAGGAAAACAAGTGGCAGCACTGAGTTTCCGATACTTCTGAGCACACTTGCAAAATAGTTATACAAAAATGTAGCAAAAAATCCGGCAAATACATATATGAGATACGTTACCATATCCTCTACCGTTTCCGCCGGCACCTGCAAAAGATAAGTAAGCGGTCTTACAAATCCATACAACAATATTGTCAAAACGATCGAAAGACCGCCAATTGCCGTAAAGGACATAAAAATCCCATTTCGGAAAGTCTCCTTTTCTCGCCTGCCGTATGCCATCGCAAAAAAGGCACCTGCCCCCAGACACAGACCAATAACAACCGAAGTCAAAAACGTCATCAACGTATACGATGCGCCAACTGCCGCCAGTGCCCTTTTGCCAAGATAACGTCCGACCACCCATGTATCAACCAGGTTATAAAACTGCTGCAGCACATTGCCAAACATTAGCGGAAGTGCAAAAAGCCACAAACTCTTTACAATTGCTCCCTTCGTCAAATCTCGTTCCTGTCTCATCCTGTGTTCTCCTTACGCTCGCTTCTCAATCAAATCATAATGAAAATCGATTGCATCGTTGAAATCCTTTTCATCCCCTTTTATAAGAGCTTCATAAATCCGCGTGTGACTCGCTAACAGACAATCTTTGCTGTCATATTCAACACATTCCGTATACACAATGCTGACAGCCTGCATAATCGTAATCAGCAAATTATTTTTCGTAGCAAAGACAAGGGTATCATGAAATTCCTTATCCCGCTTCGCCAAAGACTCCCCGGTTAATCCAGCCATTGTTTGTAATAAATCCGAAAGTTTTTCTTTGATTTTTTCATCAATACCATTTTCCAAAAGAAGCTTACCTGCCATTTTCTCCATAGCGCGGCGGAACTCGCAGATTTCGCTTTTTGTTACCCCATTTAAAAGAAGAAGCATTTGAATCATGCTGCCAAAAGACTGTCCGATATTCTCCGCAACATAATTGCCGGAGCCCTGCTTCCTTTCAACAACACCCATGCCATGCAGAACACAGATGGCTTCTCTGGCCGAATTTCTCCCAATTCCTAACTGCTCTGCAATCTTTCGCTCCGTCGGCAGTTTACTTCCCCAAGTCAAAGTACCATCTTTTACCAAATCGTAAAAATACGAAAGTACCTTTTGATATTCCTGACACCCGGTTTGTTTCATAACCTTTTCCTTTCCTATGGAATCTCTTAAATAAATTTCATAAATAACGGGGAAAATACTACGGTCAAAATTCCCGTAACTGCAATTGCAAGACTGCTCATTGCCCCTTCGATTTCACCAAGTTCCATTGCTTTCGCCGTTCCAATCGCGTGTGAGGAAGAGCCAAATGCAAGTCCCTTCGCAATCGGATGAGTAATACGAAACAACTTGCAGACAAGCTCACCAAACATATTGCCAACCACACCGGTAACAACAATCACAGCTACCGTAATGGTAACATAACCGCCTAACTCTTCAGAAAGCCCCATGCCAATTGCCGTCGTAATCGACTTTGGCAAAAGCGTCACATATTCCGTGTGCGACAGACTCATAAATTTTGCTAACATAAAAACTGTTACACCACTGGTAAGTGTACCAGCTAAAATACCAAACATAACTGCTTTCCAATTCTTTTTAAGAAGCTGCCACTGCTCATATAAAGGAATCGCAAGACATACCGTAGCCGGAGTCAAAAACCAGCTCAAATAAGAAGCCCCTGCATTGTACACATCATAATCAATATCTGCGGTCACTAATACAACAATCGATAAAATAATTGATATTAAAAGTGGATTTAATAGCGCAATTTTAAATTTCTTTTTCAGAAATGCCCCCGCCATATATGCAAGCAGACTAATGGTAACTCCTGCAAAAAGTGAGTTCTCTAAAAATTCATTCATGGTCTTTCCCCTCATCTTTCTTAATCATCCACTGAGCCGTTTTTCCCGTTGCCACAGCTACCGCAACAAAACTAACAAACGTAATAATTCCCACAGGAATTAAAAGAGGTTTTAACACATTCCACGATACCATCAGACCAACGCCCGCCGGAATAAACATCACCGGCATAATTTCAATCAAAAACTTCCCTGCCTCCTTCACCGAAGACAGTTTAATATGTCCCGTCATCAAACCCACAAATAAAATCACCATACCGTAAATACTTGCCGGAATTGGCAGTGGCAGAACATATTTGACAAGTTCGCCAACAAATGTGATACATAGAATAAGTAAAAACTGCTTTAAATATTTCATAATCCTCTTCCTTAACATAACATAACAAATTGGTAGTACCAATTTGGCACCACCAACTATTATACAACGGATATCCTTCTTGTCAAGAATTTCTTCTTTTTTCCAGCTCAGCAATATTTTCGTTTACCCTTTTCTTCGAAAGCGGATAGACAAAAAGCAAAATCATCGCCACAATAAAAAGTCCGATTGCAGGTATCAGACATGACATCTGAAAAATCCTGTCAAGAATCACCGCTCGCCTTGCTATCTGCTCTGCTCCCTGCGGATTATGCATAAGCTGTGCCTGATATCCAATCGCCGCTAAAATCGTCCCCACTAACCCCGACGATAAAGCCTGCCCTAACTTTCTCGCAAACGAATATAAGGAATACACGGTTCCATCCTCGCGCACCTTGTTTTTCACCTCGGCGTCATCAATCACATCTGTTATCATTGCCCAAATAACTGTGTTAAAAAAGCCGATTCCGATATAAGCAAGGACAAAAAAGCCAACGTACACCCATTCATTTTTCGGATATATTACCATACACAAAAACAAAATCACCGCCCCAAACAAACAGGAAAAAGCCGATAATTCCCGTTTTCCGTAACGCACAGACAGCCGTGTAGCAAGCGGTGCACACACACCTAACACCGCTAGACTGGTGAGAAGCGAAAATATTGACTGTGCCTTGGCGCTATTATACACTTCCGGAAATACATAGGCAGAAATTCCCTGCATGCCAAGTAAGGCAAGCAGCAAAAACATCGCCGCCGCAATAATGCCAAGCAATGCCCGGTTTTTCATTAGATTTTTCAACTGGCTTGTGAACTGGATTTTCCCTTCACTCGCCGGCACCTCGACACGCTCTGCCGTGAGTCTTACACACAGCAGATAACACAAAAAGGATAGAACAGAAAATACACCGGCAATTACCGTCATACGAAATCCCGACAAAACCGTCTGACCTTCCACCGTAACATAAGCAAGCATCGGTGTTCCTGCTCCAATTACGAGCCCGGCAAGAGTTGCTCCGACCGTCCGCCAGGTTGAGAGCTGCGCACGGTCCTTTGCCTCGGCAGAAATTGCCGAAGCCATCGAACCATACGGAATATTAACCGCGGTATAAAAAATCGATCCCCACAAAATATACGTGACAACCATCCAGCCTACCTTAAACCAATATGGCATACCGGCAAATGCTGACTGGTAAATCAAAAAACTGGAAATCGCAACCGGACCACACATCCGCCTTATCCATGGGCGAAATTTTCCGTCCTTCCCCGGTTTACTCCGATCCACAATCTGTCCCATTGTAATGTCCGTGAATGCATCTAAAAAACGAGCAGCCATCATTAACATTCCCACCACACCGGCACCAATTCCCATAACGTCTGTATAAAATTTCAACATGAAAGCCGATGATAAGATAAAAGTAAAATCATTTCCGAAATCGCCAAACATATACCCGATTTTATCACGCATACCAAAGGGTCTGATTTGTTTATCCATTTAAATTCTCCTTTTTAATTTCGTTTAATTTCATATTCAGACTTTCTAAAAAGCCATCCGGTGCCATCGCCCCAAGCATTTCCTTCATACTTTCCAACTTCATTTTTTTCATCATATCCCACATGCCTTCCCCTTTTGCAAGTGTCATACCGGTAATCAATTTCATCGCTTTCGTGACAAGTTCCATCGCCTCATCATTTTCACTGATTTCCTCTAACGTACAGCGGATATGATAACGGTCCTCCGGATATTTCATTTCCTCTGAAAGATTTAGCGAACCAACCTCCTGAAACCAGTTTGCCACGCCTTCTTCCCTCTCACTGGCTTCCGGGAATACATAGCTTTCCGGCTCTTTTTCCACCCTATCAATCGTCACAGCATCCCATACATCTCCTGCCTTCACAAGAATTGCATTTTTTCCTCCACTAAGAGAAATCGGGAAAGATGCCACATGACGTTTTACCTCATTTACCGCCATTTCTTCCCCATTCACAAAAAGTGTCACTCTTTCCTGATTTGTATACACGCGGATTTGGGTATTTTCCCCAGAGCGGAGCGAATACCGCTTATCACAGATATGAACCATCGGTTCTGGATTCCAGTACGCCTTGTATAGGTAAAAACTATCCTTTTTAATTTTTCTGTCCATCGTTACAAGGCCTTTGTTATTTCTTCCCGTCACACCGCCTTCTGAACGTGCGGCACACCCAAAATCAAACATATTCCATACATATGAGCAGAAAATCCAAGGGCGTCTCTCTAACATATGAGCCATATATTCGTGGTATCCTGCCTGATATGCCTCGCTGTAATCTTTACACTTTGGATTTCCTCCCTGATAGGTAATGATTCCCTCACAGCCATACTCCGACAATCCGATGCAGCGGTTTGGATATTTTTCATGATACTCATCCATCCATGGACCATTGTCCTCTGTCTTTCCGCCATACCAGCCAAAATAATGGTTATAACTTTCCACATCGGTAATTTCATGCATCGGACCGTCTTTCGGCGTCATCGTCACATGAGCAATCGTCGTGAGACGGTATGGGTCAATCTTTTTAGCAAGTGCATTTAACTCCCTGTGATTCTCCACAAGCTTTTCAGAAATACCCCCAATCAAAATTTCATTGGAAATGCCCCAGAAACAAATGCTTGGATGATGGTCATTCTGATAAATAAGTTCCTTTAACTGGGTTATACAGTTCTCATGTGCTAAAGGGTCTTCATTCATCACGCTGATAAAAGGAATTTCCGCCCAAACAACAAATCCTCTTTTATCACACTCGTTATAGAACTCCTGTGCGTGCTGGTAATGGGCAAGACGCACCGTATTTGCCCCGATTTCTTCAATCAGCTCAGCATCCCGGATGTGATCTTCTTTTGTAAGTGCATTTCCCTGATACAATTTATCCTGATGCCGGCTCACGCCGCGCAGCGGCACACAATTTCCATTTATTAGGAAACCGCGCCCGGGATCACAGCAAAAAGTCCTTACACCAAATTTAAGTTCCACTTCATCCAAGCATTCGTTATTGCGCATAATGAGTGCCTTTAGCGTATACTGATAGCTATTTTTAATATCCCAGCGGTGCGGTTTATAAAGAGGAATGGAAGTATCCGGTGAGTCCGCCGGACGTGCTGCACTTGCCACTTCTTTTCCATCTTCATCAAAAATCTGGTAAATCACCTGATTATCTTTTTCCACCCCGCAAATCTTTGTTCGGATGTGAAGCATAAAATCCTCTTTATCCCACGAAGCTGGTTCTGTGGCAGCATGGATTCCCAAATCTCCGTAGTGTAACAGTTCAAAATGCGTTTCCGGCACGCAAATCAGATGTGCGCCACGATACAACCCGCCATAAAAAGTAAAATCAGCCGACTGCGGATAAATCGCATCACATTTTTCATTGCTGCACCAAATTGCTATCGTATTAAATTCTTCGGTACATTTTTCCGTAATATCGGCTCGAAACGCTGAATAGCCCCCCTCATGGCTCACAACGAACTCACCATTTACAAACACTTTTGCCTGCTGCCCCGCCGCCGGTATTTCCAAAAATAAACGAGAATACTTCGCAGACGGCTCCCACTTATCCAACATTTTTACATACCAGTAACTGCCTCTGTCATATGTTCCATCTCCCTTTTGTCCATCCAGTGCATTCCATGTGTGAGGCAGTGAAACAAGTTCTCCCTCTCCCGGTCTTGCCTCCGAAACATCTACATCCGCATGAATAAACCACCAATTCTCATTAAAATCTAAAATCTGACGCATTTTTTATTCCTCCATTGAATCGTTCTCTTTTTACTTATACCCAAAAAAAAAGAAACTATCCGTTTATGCCATCGTTTCGCATAAATTGATAGTTTCTTTTTCAATTCAAATTTTAATTAACGCGCCAGCGCATTCATAACCGCTTCTCTCTCGCTGTAATGGTATTTCACACCATTGATTTCCTGATATTCTTCATGACCTTTACCAAGAAGAATAATCATATCGCCATCCTCAGCATGGTCAACTGCATAATTCACAGCCTCCTGACGGTCCGGAATCACCACATACTCACCGTTTGTCTTTGCCAGACCAACCTCAATATCTTTTACAATATCCATTACGTCTTCCGTTCTCGGATTATCACTTGTCACAATTGCAAGTTCCGCCAGATTTCCAACGGCCTCTCCCATCTCGTAACGGCGCAGTTTACTTCGATTGCCGCCACATCCGAAAATAGCAATAATCCGGTGCGGATTGTAACCACGCAGAGTCTTTAGCACACTCTCGGTACTCACACCATTATGCGCAAAATCAATCAATACGGAAAATCCTCTGCCGGTCGGAACATTTTCCACACGGCCACGCACTTTTACGTGCTCAAGCGCGTGCAGAATCACCTCTTCCGGCATTTTCAACAGAGCACCGGTACACGCCGCACACATTCCATTGTAAATATTAAAACGTCCCGGCAGACCAACAATGATATCTCCGTTCAAAAGACCATTCGCATGGAATTTCATGCACAGATTTCCCTCGTTATTCACATGCTCAATTTCCGTTGCCGTCATATCCGCATCTTCTGTTCCATATGTTTTAATCTCACAGGTCGCATCTTTTATCATTTCTTTCCAGTGCGGGTCATCACGATTTACAATTCCGACGTCACACATCGTAAACAGACGGCTCTTGCAGTACAAATACTCATTAAAATCTGCATGCTCATTTGGTCCGATGTGGTCCGGCGTAATATTGGTAAAAATACCATAATTAAAATGCATTCCTGCCACACGGTCCATCTTGATTCCCTGCGAACTTACTTCCATTACCATATACTCGCACCCGGCACCCACCATATCTTTAAAATATCTCTGCAAATCATAGGATTCCGGCGTTGTATGCTCCGTCGGTGTCACCTTGCCGGCAATTGCCACACCAATTGTACCAACAATTCCGCAGGTTTTCCCGGATTTTTCAATAATATCACGAATCATATATGTGGTTGTCGATTTTCCTTTTGTTCCTGTAATTCCAATCGAAATCATCTTCGATGCCGGATAATCAAAATACGCCTGGGATAAAAGACTCAGCGCTGCTCTGCCATTTGCCACACGAATCACTGTAATACTTTCATCTATGGACTCAATCTCTTTTTCCACAACAAGCACCGATGCGCCTTTTTTCACAACATCCGGAATGTATTTATGACCATCGACAACCGTTCCTGCAATGGCAACAAACAACATTCCCTCTTTGATTTTTCTGGAATCATATGCGATATCTGCCACTTCCGTATCAAGGCTTCCCTGTACCAGTTCGTACTCGATGTGCTCCACTAATTTACTTAACTTCATTTCGCCGACCTCCCTTTACTCGATTAATTGATAATGTTTCAATGCCTTCTCAATTCCATCTTCCATCACAGCCGCCGTTACATAATCGACCGACGGAAAAATATCCGGATTACCACTTCCCATTGCAATGCTGATGCCGGTGAAATCAAGCATCGGCAAATCATTTGTACTATCACCAATTCCTACCGTATGCGCTCTGTCAATTTCTAAACGCTTACAAAGAAAATCAATTCCGGTCGCCTTTGAATAACCTTTTGGCACGACCTCATAAAAAGTCGGGTCACGTAAAATAAAATCAAACGTGTTTTCCCATTGTTCCTTAAATGATTTCATGTCACTGCTCTCATCAAACCAAAGTGCCATCTTATCAAAATTCAAATCGGCATCCTCCCAGAACAACTGGCATTTTGCCGAAAATGTTCCATTTTCCTCAAAGATGGATTTTACAACCGGCATCCAGTAATCTCTGCGGAAATATGCCGTCTCCTGACCTTCCAAAACACCATCGATATGATAGCGCGTCAGAGAATCGGCAACTTCTCTCTGCAATTCTTTCGGTAATGTTGCATGAAGCAGTTCTTCCCCATGATAAAATATATTCGTACCACATCCACCTACCACACCATCAAAACCAATTTCCAAAATATCCTTTGGCCAGATGGACTTGCAGCGTCCGGTACAAAGAAACAGTAAATGTCCGTTTTTCTTTGCCTGATGCAGGGCACGCACCGTACTCTCCGGCACGATTCCCTCTTTTTCATCTAACAAAGTTCCATCAATATCAAAAAATAACATGTATTGTTCCATCGTTTATTCTCTCTCGTCTATTTCACGGAAATCCACATGACTTCCTACGTATTTGTACGCCGGTCGAATAATTTTACCCTTGTTTACCAGCTCTTCCAGACGATGTGCACTCCATCCGGAAATACGGGCAATCGCAAAAATCGGAGTAAATAATTCTCTCGGAATACCAAGCATAGTATATACAAAACCACTGTAAAAATCAACATTTGCACAAACCGGTTTATAACGCAAATGTGCTTTCATAATCAAATCTTTGGACACTTCTTCCACTGTTTCATACAGATGAAATTCATCCATTTTACCTTTTGCCTCCGCCAGTTTTTTTGCATAGCGTTTCAAAATCACGGCACGAGGGTCAGACAATGTATAAACCGCATGTCCCATTCCATAAATCAGACCGGATTCATCAAAGGCCTCGCGATTCAGAATTTTATTCAAATATTCTTTAATCTGCTCTTCATTATTCCAGTCCTTGCAGTGTTCTTTAATATCATCAAACATCTGCAACACTTTTAAGTTGGCGCCACCATGACGCGGTCCCTTCAGCGAAGCAATGGATGCTGAAATCGCAGAATATGTGTCTGTGCCGGAGGACGTTACCACATGATTGGTAAACGTCGAGTTATTACCGCCGCCATGCTCTGCATGAATGACAAGTGCAATATCTAAAACTTTCGCCTCTAACTCCGTAAATTTACCGTCCTGTCTTACCATCTGCAAAATATTTTCCGCAATTGACAAATCCTTATCCGGCGTACGGATGTATAAATTATCATCAAATCCAAAATGACGGTATGACAAATACGCATACACCGCAATCAACGGAATTTTGCCGATTAACTGCAAAGACTGGCGCAGTACATTTGCCACGGAAATGTCGTCCGGATTCTCATCATACGAATACAGTGTCAGCACACTTTTCTGCAGTGCATTCATAATGTTTGCACTTGGTGCTTTCATAATCACATCACGGACAAACTGACCGGAAAGCTCCTGAAGACTGGTTAATACCTCTTCAAAATCCTTTAACTGAGTATGTGTCGGCAGTTCGCCAAACATCAGCAAATAGGTTGTCTCCTCGAAAGCGAATCGGCGGTTTTCAAAACTTTTTACAAGGTCCATTACATTATATCCCTGATAATAAAGTTCTCCGTCGCAAGGAATCTTTTTGCCGTTTTTCAAGCGGTATCCACAGACATCTGAAATCTCTGTCAATCCGGTAAGTACTCCTTTACCATTCGAATCGCGAAGTCCCCTCTTCACATCATATTCGTTATACAAATCCTGGTTAATGGCACCGGACACCATACAGTAATTCACCAGATTTTCAAATTTGCCATTTAACTTTTCTCCCAGTTCCATCATTGAGTGATTATCCAAACCAAATCCTCCTTCTTTTGGACTCTTGTCATAGTCGAAAAAAGAGGATAGGACACTTCATTTTCGGACCTATCCTCTTTGACTATGACATTATACTACATGTTAATCAAAAATGCAAATCATGTTAATGATTTTTCATCACCCGCATTGAGTTCAAAATTGCCAAAACAGATACACCGACATCGGCAAATACAGCTTCCCACATATTCGCCACACCAATTGCACCAAGCAAAAGTACAACTGCTTTTACGGCAAGGGCAAATACAATGTTCTGCTTTACAATGCGAAGTGTTTTTCTAGAAATCAGTACGGTTGACGCAATCTTTCGAATATCATCATCCATCAAAACGACGTCTGCCGCCTCAATTGCTGCATCGGAACCAAGACTTCCCATCGCAATACCAATATCTGCACGAGTCAAAACCGGTGCGTCATTGATGCCGTCACCGACAAAGGCAAGACGTTCTCCATCTTTTTGTGCAGAAAGAAGTTTTTCCACCTCATCCACTTTATCACCGGGGAGAAGTTCAGCATGCACTTCATCCAGTTTCAACTCATCTGCCACATGTTTCGCAGTTTTTTCTCTATCACCGGTCAGCATGACGCACTTCTTCACGCCAACATTTTTCATCTTATGAATCGCCTCTGCTGCACCCTGTTTCACGGTGTCGGAAATCACAAGTGCCCCTAAAAAGGTCTGCTCCTGACCCACATAGACAACCGTTCCGGCGCTTTCACACGGCTCATAAACAATCGCCTGTTTTTTCATCAGCTTTTCATTGCCGACATAAGTCATCACACCATCTACGAGAATCTGAACTCCGTGGCCGGCAATTTCAACCGCCTCTGACACACGGCTTCTCTCAATTTCTTTTCCATATGCCTCGATAATCGAACCGGCAATCGGATGGTTTGAATAGCTCTCGCCAAGTGCGGCTACTTCCAATAATTTATCTTCTGAAACACCACCGGCAGGTTTCATTTCGGTTACTTTAAATTCGCCTTTTGTCAGTGTTCCGGTCTTGTCAAATACAATGGTAGTCATCTCTGCAACCGCCTCTAAGAAGTTACTGCCTTTTACCAAAACACCAATCTTAGATGCAGCACCGATACCGCCAAAGAATCCAAGCGGCACCGAAATCACCAGTGCACACGGACAGGAAATAACAAGGAAAATGCACGCTCTCTGAATCCACTCAGCAAAGCCTCCGCCTAAAATAAGTGGTGGAATCACAGCAAGCAAAACGGCTCCAATCGTAACGACCGGCGTATAGTATTTGGCAAAGCGGGTGATAAAATTCTCCA